>Ga0213869_10000131_pt1 | contig 58296 bp, 55 predicted proteins | sample PICome_10_FD_160083 | JGI IMG/M metagenome (GOLD analysis project Ga0213869, IMG submission 160083) | Coastal seawater microbial communities near Pivers Island, North Carolina, United States - PICO132 | ecosystem: Environmental > Aquatic > Marine > Coastal | place: USA: North Carolina... | reverse complement strand
TGTCACATCGACGTGTTTTATCATTATGGTTTCCTCGGATGGGTGCAGAGCGGCTGTTGCGACAGGCCCGTATGACGCAAGAGTTGCCTTTTGCCGTGGTGCAAGATCGTGGGCAGATGCAGGTGATTTCCTCCCTGTCACAAATAGCGGAGGAGTGGGGGCTGCGCTTGGATCAGCCTTTGCGCGACGCTATGGCCATGTGCCCAGATCTTATCACACGGCTTCAAAATCCTCAAAGTGAAGCACGGTTTTTAAACAGTTTGCGCCGTTGGGCCTCTAAATTTTCGCCCTGGGTGGCGGAAGAACCGCCGCATTCTTTGGTCATTGATTTGACGGGGTGCGCACATTTGTTTGGTGGTGAGGAAGGGGTTATAGAGCAAGTAGAGCAAGATTGCTGTGATCTTGGCCTTTCTGTGCATATCGGTATGGCGGATACCAAAGGCGCGGCATGGGCCTTGGCGCGCTATGCCGGTCAGCCCTTAGGGTTGAACCGCACGGGTGATGCAATTGATCAAGAGGCACCAGCCACTCGGTCTCGGGCCGTCAAACGACGCAATTGGGAGCGTGGAGGCGCCGCGCCGCAGCTGCGCAGTAATCGAGGCGCATCAGGCCGTATTGCCCAGCCTGGCTTTACGCGCCAAGCCCTTGCGCCTTTGCCGGTGGCAGCCCTGCGATTGGAGGGGCATGTTGTTACAGCTCTGAACAGACTGGGACTTCGGCGGGTGGAAGATTTGATGGGGCAGCCCCGCGCAGCCCTTGCGCGGCGTTTTGGCAAAGGGACGGTCTATCGGATGGATCAGGCCCTGGGCGTGGCCCCCGAACCTATTAGCCCGGCGAAACAAGCGCCACATTTCGCCTGCCGTTTGAGCCTGCCGGAACCAATTGGTTTGGCAGAAGATTTATTGGCCGCTTTGGATAAATTGCTGCCGCGCTTGGCGGTGCGTTTGAACGAAAAAGGTCGGGGTGTGCGGCGGTTGCGACTGGAAGCCTATCGCACAGATCAAACCATGCAATCGCTTGAGGTGGGGTTGGCCCGCCCTTCCGCCGATATTACACGAATGCGGCCACTTTTGGCATCCAAATTAGGGGATATCAAAGCAGAATTTGGCATTGATGTGCTGCGCTTGGTTGCGGCGCAAACGGAGCCAATCCATGCCCATCAGCACAAAGGGCATATTGAGGCTAGTCAAATGGTTGCGGCGCGCTTGTTGGAAAATACTAAGTTGGATGATTTGATTGGCACATTGGGCGCCCGCATCGGACTGGAAGCTATGACCCGCTTATATCCCGGTGATAGCCATATCTCCGAGAAAGCCGCGCAGATACAGGCCGCTGCCTGGTCCGCGCCACATATGAATTGGCCAGCCCCGTCGCGCCTGCGGCCTTTGGTACATTTCCCACCTGAGCACCTGCAGGCTCATAGTGCGGCGACAGTGCCGCTGACATTTAAATGGCGCGGTCAGCTTCATGAGGTGCACAGCGCTCAGGGGCCAGAGCGGATTGCCCCGGAGTGGTGGTTGGCCGAAAGAGCTTGGCGCAGTGGAACGCGCGATTATTGGCAGGTGGTCACCAAAACCGGAGACCGGTTTTGGCTTTATTTTGCCCATGGTGGTGCCATCTCGGGCGGGTGGTTCTGTCAGGGCCGCTTTGCTTAGGACAAAGCAGCCCTGACGTTTGGAAGCAAGCAAACGAAAGACTAGCATCGCGTATCCGAGTGGGGGCAGGAATGACACTTAAAGCCAAGCTCCCGTTTGCTTGGCGCTTAGATTGCAAATTACAAAGGCCATGTGATGACCCTAAACGGAAAGTTGTGAGACCATTTCAGGGCAGGATTAAGACAGGGTTGATTATTGGTGAATTCGGCGCAACTCTATTCCCATGAATGTTGTAAACATTAGATCTGAGTCTCTGCGGAAAATTCCCGAAAAAATTGCCTTCCACCGGTTGGAATTGGCACCCATTCTTACGTTATATGGGCGTATGGTTGCCGCGGGTGAATGGCGTGACTACGGGATTTCTTGCCTGCGTGATGTGGCCGTCTTTTCGATTTTCAAACGCACAGCAGAAAACCCGCTCTACCGTATCGAGAAACGTCCCAAGCTGCGCAACAAACAGGGCATGTATGCTTTGATCGGGGCGCAGGGGCAGATTGTCAAGCGTGGCCATGATCTCGGATCGGTTCTGGGGGTCTTGGAGCGGCGCTTGATCCGCGCGGTTGATTAGAGCCCTGCACTGTAGGTCAGCTGTGACCGTTGAAGCATGGGCCCGTCTCCGGCCGCGTCTATGCGCGCAATGGCACTGTCAATCGCTTCAATACGAACTGACATAGCATGCGCATTGGCGTGGATCAGCTGGGTGGCGCTGAGGGTCAAAGCCACATGGCCGGACCAGAAGATCAATTGCCCAGGTGCCCAGTCCCCTTGGGTTTCAGGAAAAAAATCTTGTTGTGGGCCAGAATCTCCAGGACAAGCGCGCCCCGTGGCATGGCAGGCGGCTTGCACAAGGCCCGAGCAATCAATGCCTGCCGCTGAATTTCCGCCCCACAAATAGGGGCTGCCCAGGAATATTTTGGCCACCTCTCGTGGATCGGCAAAAAAATTGCCTGTTGCGCGCAAATGTTGACGGGGGATGAAGCCGGCGGGGGTTTGGCAAAAATTGCCGTGCTCTGCGTTCACCGTTACCTGCGCCCCGAAGGGCAGGAAGATTTGGTCGGGTGATTTAAGATTGGGTGCGGCATAGACATGGCTGGATAAGGCGCTCACCCAATGTGTTGCGGGCGTATAAGGGGCTAAATCTGCTGTTTTTATATAGCCTTGATAGCCGTCTTTCGTCGCCTGCCCAAAACACCAGTCGCCAGAGCGTTCTAAGATCGTAAAGCCATTACCAAATAGCAATTGCCGGTCGCGTGGCCCGCGCGGCTTGCGGCACAGGTCGCTGAGGCTTCGGATGATTTGAGACTGCGCGCTCATAGATTCAAAATGTGTGGCAAGGCTTGAAACAAGGCGCGGGTGCCTTGACCCACGCCGCCTTTTGGGCGGGCAGGGGCGGCGCTGGACTGCCAGCCATAGCAATCAAAATGAACAAATTTTTGAGTCTCGCTGACGAAGCGCTGTAGGAACAGAGCAGCCGTAATAGCGCCTGCAAAACCACCGGCAGGTGCATTGTCCAAATCTGCAATGCCTGGTTCTATCATGGCCTCATAGGGCGCATGCAAAGGCAATTGCCACACGGGATCGTCAACGGCGGCGGCGGCGGTGGCGATCTCATGGCTCAAGCCAGTATCCTGTGTGAAATAGGGCGCGACGTCAGGCCCCACCGCGACCCGCGCAGCACCGGTCAGTGTTGCCATGCAAATCATAACATCACAGGGGCTTTCATCGGCTAAGGTGAGAGCATCGGCGAGCACCAATCGGCCCTCGGCATCGGTATTATTGATCTCAACAGTGAGACCCTTGCGGCTCCTCAAGATGTCTTGTGGACGGAAGGCTGAGCCGCCAATCGCATTTTCAACGGCGGGGACCAAAACCCGCAACTGCACAGGCAGTTTGCTGGCCATGATCATTTTGGCAAGCCCTAGAACATGTGCCGCCCCGCCCATATCTTTTTTCATCAATCCCATTGAGGCGCCGGGTTTGAGGTTTAAGCCGCCTGTGTCGAAACATACGCCCTTGCCCACCAAAGTGAGTCGCGGACCTGATGTGCCCCAGCTGAGATCAATCAGGCGCGGCGCCCGCGGGGAGGCGCGGCCCACCGTGTGAATCAGGGGAAAATTTTGCGCGATTAGCTCCTCGTCCGTTATGACTGATATATCGGCGGCATAGGTTTTGGCCAAATCGCGGGCCGCCGCTTCCAGCTCTGCTGGGCCCATTTCATTGGCTGGAGTGTTGATCAAATCGCGGGTGAGAAATTCTCCGGAAACAATCGCCTCAATTTTTTCAGCATCTACGCCTGCGGGACAGATCAACATGGCTTTTGGGACGGCGTTGGTGGCGTAGCGATCGTATCGATATTTGCCCAAGGCAAAGGCCAAAGCGAATTCCTCGGCCCAGTCTTGATGGCACTCAACCAGCTCAAACACCTGTTCCGGCATGTTCGGCAATCCGGCAACGGCGCCGAATCGTTTGCGTTTTCGCTCTGCGGCATCGCCATAACCAATAACCAAACGTACAGGCAGCCCCTGCTGGGTGAGGCATAAGATCTGGCCCAGTTTGCCCAACCAATTTTGGGTTTTGGCGGCGTTTTGCACCTCGATACCCCCCGCGGTCAGCCAGTCTTCCGCCTCCGCGCGGGCAATAAGGTGCAAGGGCACGGATTCGGTTGTGGGGGCGGCAAAAATCGATGACATGGCAGATCCCTCGCATGGTTTTTTAATAGGTAAACATTGCCCTGTTGTGATTGCAATGCGGCTCGATCTTTGTGGGACAAAAACCGGCAGGGGCAGAGGAATGCGCCGGCTTTGGCTAAAGCCGTGTATTTTTTTGATCTTGTATCGCCTAAAGCGATACGAGGCACATGTCACCGAGCCGCACCAATCGTGCCACTGCGGCGGCAAGCGCTGGATCATCGGAAGCTGCGGTTAAGGCGCGCACATTATGGGCGGCCTCGGTCAAACTGCCCAGGCCAATTTGCTGTCCAATGCTCATCAAAGCGTCCACAGCCTTGCGTATAGTGGCGCGTTTGTTGTGCTTACCGGCGCATTCCAGAACAGAGAGGCGAATTGCGAATTCATCTAAGGCGCCATTAACGGTTGTTTGTGCCCCCTGGGGGGGCAAATTCACAATAGATTTCGTCAATTTTGCTGGTGCAAAAGGGAAGATGTTCGTCATGCAAAAGCATGCAAATGTGAGCCATGAACTCACCTATTTACTGTGCCCCCACAGATGGCCTCTTTTTGCCCAAAAAAGTTTATCAAACCCTAAGCTAAAAGGAGGATTACCTCTCGAGTTTTTTATAACTATTTGGTAAGTTAAATTCAATATTTATGTATGAGGGGGGGGGCGATGGTCTTCGTGAAACCACTGCCAAACTATTTAATTCAACGGTATCATGGTTGGAAAGCGACGACGTTTGAAGACAATCATGCGTGGTATCGCCGATTGGCCAGTGAAGGGCAGCGCCCGCGCGCGATGGTCATTTCATGCTGTGACAGTCGCGTTCATGTGACGGCCATTTTTGGTGCAGAGCAGGGAGAATTCTTCATTCACCGCAATATCGCCAATCTGGTGCCAGCCTATCTTCCGGATGGCGAGCCGCATGGCACCTCTGCTGCGGTGGAATATGCGGTCACGGCATTAAAAGTGTCGCACATTATCGTCTTGGGTCATTCCAGCTGTGGCGGGGTGCGGGGCTGTCACGACATGTGCACAGGGCACGCCCCGGATTTGGAAAAAAGCAGCAGCTTTGTTGGCCGCTGGATGGATATTTTGCGTCCGGGCTACGAGCGGGTCAAAGATATTAAGGATGAGGCGGAGCGTGTGGCGCAATTGGAACGCGAGGCGGTTTTGGTCTCAGTTGGAAACCTTATGAGCTTCCCTTTTGTGAAATCTGCGGTCGATAAAAATGAACTGACCCTGCATGGTCTTTGGACTGATATTGGCGAGGGCAGTTTGGAACAATTTGATTCAAATTTGAATGATTTTGTGCGAATTTAAACGCAAATCGCCGAATGCAACAAAAAAGGTCTCGCAAAACGGCGAGGCCTTTTTTGTTTTCTGAAGTAGCCTAGCCCTTTTTCAGGACTTTATTACCCAAAACTTCCGCGATTTGAACAGCGTTCAACGCAGCACCTTTGCGCAGATTGTCGGACACGCACCAGAGGTTGATGCCGTTGTCGATCGTGACATCCTGTCGAACGCGGCTGATGAATGTAGCGTAATCACCAACGCATTCCACCGGGCTGACATAGCCGCCATCTTCGCGCTTATCGATCACCATAATGCCCGGCGCTTCGCGCAGGATATCGCGGGCTTCATCTTCATCGAGGAACTCTTCAAACTCGATGTTGATGGATTCGGAATGTCCTACGAAAACGGGCACGCGTACACAGGTGGCGGTGACCTTGATCTCAGGGTCAAGAATTTTTTTGGTCTCCGCGACCATTTTCCATTCTTCTTTGGTATCTCCGCTGTCGAGGAACACATCGATATGCGGGATCACGTTAAACGCAATTTGCTTGGTAAATTTGGTGGGTGGTTTGTTGTCTACCGGGTTGTAGATTGATTTGGTTTGATCCCAAAGCTCATCAATCCCTTCTTTGCCTGCGCCGGAAACCGATTGATAGGTGCTGACCACCACCCGTTTGATTCTCGCGCGATCATGCAAGGGTTTCAGTGCCACGACCATCTGTGCGGTTGAGCAATTTGGATTGGCAATAATGTTCTTTTTGTGGCACTCGAAAACGGCATTCGCATTCACTTCTGGCACGATCAAGGGCACCTCTGGATCGTAGCGATAAAGGCTTGAATTATCGATCACGATGCAGCCAGCCGCCGCCGCTTTCGGGGCATATTCTTTGGTCGCATCCGAGCCCACCGCAAAGAGCGCCATATCCCAGCCCGTGAAATCAAAGGTGGCCAAGTCTGTGGTCTTCAAAGTTTTGTCGCCGAAGCTAACCTCCGTGCCGAGAGATTTACGGCTTGCAAGGACAGCGATTTCCGCAATTGGAAATTCACGTTCGTCCAAGATGTTCAACATTTCGCGGCCCACGTTGCCAGTGGCGCCAACTACAACAACTTTATAAGACATAGGTCTCTTCCTCATTTCAAAGACGCGCTCGTGTATCGCGCCGGGTCCCCAATGGAAAGAGGCAGCTAGTCGGTTCTGTCCTGTGAGAAGATATAAATCACCAATCCCAGCAGTAATGTCACACAAAACAGCAAAATGACTGCGTTATATGAGACAATCGGCGCCTGGCTCTGTGTTATCTTGGCATCAAACACCCGCGCGGTGACATTTTGCATGATGCCAACGCCTCCGATTCCAAAGAGGTTGATCAAAGTCACGCCGCGTCCCATCAGGTGATCTGGAAAAAAACTGCGCCCATGGGCAACCAAAATCGGGAATGACGCACCGAAAAATCCAATTCCGGCCATGATGGCGGCGGTGCTCCAGAACTCAGCGTCGCCATGCAGATAAAGTACAAGACACAGCAAGCCGCCAATCAAATTGCCTGTGAAAATCACCCATTTGCGCGTACCCAATAGCCGATCAAGCGGACCGTAGCAAAAGGTGCCGGCAATCATCGCCAGAGCCATCAGCGTGGTCACTGTGCCAACCCGGGCTGTGGAGGCGCCGAAGACATCGGTAAAATAGGGGCCCACCCAAAGGCCGCGCAACCCCGCAGAGGGGGCATAGCTGACCAGCACCAACGGTAAAATTAACCAGATGGCCCGCATGCGGAGCAGATCAAGCAAGCTGCCTTTTTCATCGGTCTCAGCCTTTGGCGGATCTTTGACGATCACGTAGCACAGGGCGGCAATTACAAGAGTGATCAGCGCGATGATGAAGATAGATAAGCGCCAGCCCAAGATCTCAACGAGCAGTGTGAGTGGAAAGGCTGCGCCAATATTGCCAACCGATCCGATCCCCAAGATGAAGGCGGCCATGGTGGCGAAGGTTGCGGCAGGAAAAGTGCGGGCGACCACATAATATGCGGCCATTAAAACCGAGGAGCAGCCGATACCGATCATCGTCATCGCGGCCGAGATATGCCAAGGTTCGGTTGCAGCTGCGAAAACCACAGCGCCGCCACCGGCTCCGAGAGCGAGAAGTGCGGCATTGGTACGCCGCGGGCCCAAAGTATCCAAGGCCCAACCAACGGGTATTTGCATCAGCGCGAAGGTTAAAAACCAATAGCCAGAGGCCGCCGAGAGCTGCGCGGCTGTGGCACCAATATCTGCCTGCAAAGGGGCTGCCAAAACAGCCAGAAATGCCCGATAAAATTGAGACAAGACATAGGCAAAAGTCAAAATTGTCAATGTCGCGCGCATGGCAATCTCCGATCTGAGGCCGTGGTGCCACGGCTTGTGGCCTGGGTAAAGCCAGAAGTGATGCCTTGTGCCGATTGGCCGTCGGAGCTAGCCTTTGGTTAGGCAATTCGAAAGGCGTGACAAGAATGGATTTTTCAGGGCAAACAGTTTTGATAACTGGTGCAAGCCGCGGCATTGGAGCGGCGGCGGCTGAACATTTTGCATCCCTTGGGGCACAGGTGGCATTGACGGCGCGTTCTGAGGACGAATTAGTCACATTGGCTGAGAAAATTGGGCCAAGAGCGCTGGCGATCGCCTGCGATGTTGCCGATTTCCAGCAGGTGCAGGCGGCTGTTGATCAAACCGTGGCGCAACTTGGTCGTCTTGATATAGTCATTAACAACGCCGGCATGCTTTTGCCCGTGCACCGGTTGGTAGATTTTGAACCCGCCGATTGGGACCGGGTGATAGATGTGAATGTCAAAGGTGTCTTTTACATGATGAAGGCGGCGCTGCCGGTCATGACGGCCCAGGGAAGCGGCACCATCCTCAATATTTCGTCCGGTGCCGCCTATGGGGCGCTGGAAGGCTGGAGCCATTATTGCGCCTCAAAGGCCGCCGTGCTGCAATTGACCCGCTCTGGGCACGCTGAATATGGTGATCAAGGCGTTCGATGTTTGGGGTTGAGCCCCGGCACGGTGGCAACGCAAATGCAGGTTGAGATCAAAGCCAGTGGGGTTAATCCGGTCAGCCAATTGGAACTGTCCGATCATATTCCAGCCTCGGATGTGGCGCAGGCGATTGCCTATCTTTGCGGGGCGGATGGCGCGGGTTGCGCGGGGGAAGATTTTCACCTGCGTGAACCGGCCTCCCGCGCTTTGGTTGGGTTGCCGCCGCGCTAGTTTATCATAAGATCGGTGCTGTACTGGCTTAAAGTTCCACACCGGCCTTCCACTCGCCCCATTTCATCAGCGCATTGGCGCCAAGCCAGGCCAGAGGTGGCGGCGGCAGACGGCGCGGGGGGGATTGTTTTTGGACCTGTTGTAAAAGCGCGCTGTCATGCCCACTGGCCAGCTCCGCAACCAGCATGCCATGCAATGTACCCTTGGCCGTGCCTAATCCGTTTTGGCAGCACGCCGAATAGAGCCCGGGCATGACCTCGCCAAAAGCGGCGACATTATTGCGCGAAAGGCACAGACGCCCGCCCCAACGATATTGCATGGAGACATGGCGCAGCGCGGGGAAACGGGCGGAAAAACTTGCATCATGACTGCGTGACACCGCGCGGATGCGTCGCTCTGAGACCTGCATGGATGGATCGAAAGTGGCGCGATTTCGTACGATGATCCGATCGCCACCAATCCCAGATATGCGCCGCACGGTCGTCCCTAAGGGATCGGCGGGTGTGGCGCCCCAATTGCGTGCCCCGCCCAAGGCTTTCATCTCCTGAGCGGTCAAGGCGCGGGTCATGCTGGCGTAGGTGAACACATGAATAAGCTGTTGCGGGTAAAGTCCAAAGGAATTGGCATGGCCGTTGACGGCCAGAATGATCCGCGGCGCTGTCACTTTGCCCGATGGGGTGGTGGCTGACCAATCCCCATTTTGCTCGAGCGCGGTTACGGGCGAATTTTCGAAGATCTCAGCATTATGGGATGCCAAGCCGCGGGCAATGCCGCGAATATACATGGCCGGTTGCAGCATGACCGTACCGGGGGTGTAGAGGCCAGATTGATAATAGTTGGTCCCGGTTAATTCCGTCATTTGCTCCGCATCATACATCTCCCAAGGCTCGCCCATTTGGGTCAAATGGCGGGCATAGTCTTGATTGTGCTGATGGCCTTTTGCGCTGGCGGCAGCATTGAACTTGCCGCAGGGGTTAAAGGCCTCGCAGGGCAGCTCAAATACCTCGGCCATTTCGCGGGCGAAGGCAATGGCGGCGCGATTGGCTGCGATCTGGCGTTGGTCTTCGGTGACGGCCCCCCCATAATCCTCTGAGGCCAGATCATGGGGCAGATCAATCATAAACCCTGAATTGCGCCCGGCAGGTCCTTCAGCAATCCGGCTGGCCTCAAGCAGAATAATTCTATCTGCCGGGTGCAGCTGCTTGAGACGTGCCAGTGCCGAGAGGCCCGCAAAGCCGCCGCCAATCACCAACCAATCTGCGGATTGCGCGCCTTCTAGCTTCTGGGCTGGTCCAGCGGGCGGCAGCAGATCTGCCCAAGCGGCCGGACCGGGATCGATAGGCAGGCGCGAGACTTTCATTTTTAATACTCTTGGTTCAGTGAGTCGGCAGCTGGGATCTCGCGCTCGCGTCGCGCGATATAGTCGCGCAGGGCTTCATCAATGCCGGGATCCAATTTTGGTTCCTCATATTCGTCGAGCAATTGCCGCGCGCGCGCGATCCCGCGGGTGTTTGTGTCCAGCGAGCCATCTGCCTGCCATTGCTCAATCGAATTATTATCAAACATCTGGGGCATGAAGAAAGCGCGTTGGAAGTTTTCAAGCGTGTGGGAATGGCCCAGGTAATGCCCACCGGGGCCGATGTCGCGCACCGCCTGCATAGCCGCGTCGAAATCATCCCAGCGTATGCCCTCGGCCATGCGATACCCCATAGCGCAAAGCTCCGCATCCACCACGAATTTTGCCATCGAGCAATGCATGCCGGCCTCATTCCATCCAGCGCTGTGCCAGATATAATTCGCCCCAGCCATGAGCACTGCATTCAACGTCATGGCGCTCTCATATCCGGCCTGTGCGTCAAGGATTTTTGCCCCGCCCAAAGTATTCGAAGTCCGCCAGGGTACGTCATAATGGCGCGCCATTTGGCCGATCATGAAATTCATCAAGCTAATTTCAGGCGTGCCGGCCATCGGTGCGCCGGACCGCATGCTGACAGTGGCCAAATAATGACCGTAGATCGCCGGGGTGCCTTTGCGGACAACCTGCGAATAAGCCAGACAGCTCAGGGCTTCGGCATTGAGCTGCGCCACAGTTGGGGCGACCGAAGCGGGGGTATTGGCGCCGCCTAGCACGAAGGGGCTGCACAAGATGGGTTGGTTGTATTTGGCAAAGGCCCGCAGTGCTCCTAGCATCGTTTCATCCCAAACCAGCGGGCTATTACCATTGCAATTGCCTGTGATGACGGGGTTGCTTTGCATAAAATCCGCACCAAAGAGCAGCGCACACATCTCCATGACATCTTCGGCATTTTTGGGACTTGTGGTCATGCCCATGAAAGTCTTGTCGGAATGTTTCATCGACGAATAGGTGATGCGCAAATGCCTTTGGCTGATTGGGTGATCATAGGGCTCTACAATGTGGTGAGCAGAAGAGTGGATTGCGGGCAGCATATGCGATAATTTGTGAAAATTTGCCAAGTCTTCCAAAGTTGGATTGCGCCGGACATCCTCGAGATCTCGCAGATAGGGCGCGCCGGTCATTGGTACAAAGATGGAATGATCGTGACCGAATGGCAGGTTATTGGCCGGGTTGCGCGCGTGATAGATGAAGCTTGAGGGAATAGAGGAGATCAATTCACGCACAAGATCGCGCTCTAAATGCACCCGGTCTCCATCGCGAATATCCGCTCCTGCGGCACGCCAATCTGTAATGGCAACGGGGTCGCGAAATACCACGCCGACATCCTCAAGTACGCTCATGGAGGCTGCATCAATCTTCTCGATCTGCTCTTGATCCATGGGTTCGGTTAAGGGCAGGCGGCGTTTTAGTGCGGGCAACATTGCAACATCGCGCGTTTGTCTTATGGTTTTACGCGCACCGCGGCCGCGTCGCGTCGTTCCAACTGCATCAGCCATAAGCGCTCCTCCTTATGCGCAAAACTTGCGGCGCATTAGTCCACATTGTCGCCATCGCGCGGGTCGGTGAGGTCAATCCAAATGGTTTTGGTTTCGGTGAATTGGTCATGGGCATGAATGCCATTGTCGCGCCCGCCGAAGCCCGATTGTTTATAGCCACCGAAGGGTGTTGCAATGGACCCTTCACCATAAGTGTTGACGGTCACGGTGCCGGCCTTGATGTCGCGGGCGGCGCGAATGGCGTTGCGGGTATTGGCGGTGAATACGGAGGCGGCCAAGCCGTAGTTGGTGTCATTGGCCAGCGCAATCGCCTCATCATTGCTGGCGACTGTGAGCACGCTCAGAATTGGTCCAAAAATTTCATCAACGGCTTTGGCATCTTTTGGGCTGACCTCGTAAATCGTTGGCTGCAGATAGGGCCCGTCGGCTGTGCCACCGGCCAAAGCGGTGCCTGTGAGATAGCTGGCCACTTTGGCGCAATGCTCCGCATCAATGAGCGCACCCAGGTGATGGGTGGGGTTGAGCGGATCTCCCGTTTTCCAATCTCGTAACCGCGCTAAGATCCGCACCATTAGGGGCTCCTTTACGGCTTGATGGACAATCAGACGAGAGGCGGCGGAACAATTCTCGCCCATATTCCAAAAGGCAGCATTGACCACATGACGGGCCACAGCATCGAGATTTTCCGCATCATCAAACACAACGCAGGGGTTTTTGCCGCCGCATTCCAGGACAACTTTCTTTAAATTGCTGTCAGCGGCATAGCGCAGGAAATGCCTCCCCGTCTCGGTTGAGCCTGTGAAGCTCACCATATCCACGTCCATATGCGTGCCGAGCGGCGCGCCCACACTCGGTCCATCACCGGGCAGGACTTGCAAAACCCCGCGAGGCAGGCCGGCCTGTGTGGCCAATTCGGCCAAGCGCAGAGCTGTGAGGCTGGTTTGCTCAGCGGGCTTTATGATGACAGAATTGCCGGCAGCCAAAGCGGGTCCGATTTTCCAAGCCATCATCAGCAATGGAAAGTTCCACGGTAAAACAGCGGCGACGACCCCAATGGGTTCGCGCAGAATCATGGCAATGGAATCTTCCTGCGCCGGGGCTGTTTGGTCATAAATTTTGTCGATCAACTCCGCATGCCATTTCAAGGTTTCGATGGTCTCGGGAATGTCGATGGTCTCACAATCTGAGATCGGCTTGCCGCTGTCGAGGCTTTCCATCACGGCCAATTCCCGGCGGTTGCGTGTGATCAACTTGCACAGGCGGATCAATACATCTTTGCGGTCCGATGGTGCACGTTTGGCCCAATGGCCTTGATCGAACGCTTCACGGGCTCTGGACACTGCAAGATCTACATCTTGCGCGTTACAGCCAGAAATTTCGGCAAGCGGCACCCCGGTGGCAGGGTTCAGTGTCGTAAAAACAGCGCCATGACCAGCGCGGTACTTGCCGTCAACAAAGGCGGTGCGCGGGAGGTCGAGATCTGCGGCCAGCGCTTTGTACTCTGCCGTTGTTAGTAAGTCGCTCATGCGCCTTCTCCCATGATATTTGCAATGGCGATATCCATTGTGCTGATGACTTCAGCCAATTGGCGTTTGTCGTCTTTGTTGAGCGGTTGCAGCGGTTTGCGGGGCGGTCCAGCGTCAATGCCGCGGAGGGTAAGGCCGTATTTGATACATTGAACAAATTTTCCACCTTGTTCGAGCACCCGCATCAAGGGCAGCATTGTCGACATAATTGCGCGCCCTTTGGTGAAATTTCCCTCCACAACGCAGGTTTGGTAGAGAGCAATATGCGCTTCGGGGGCGAAATTGGATCCGGCGCAGACCCAGCTGCGCGCGCCCCAAGCGAAGAATTCCAAAGCCTGATCGTCCATGCCGCAAGACAGGGCAATATGAGGATAATCGCGGGCCAGCATATGCAGCCGATTGGGATCGCCCGAACTTTCCTTAATGGCGCAGAAATTTGGGCTGCGTCCCAGACGGTCAAGGGTCTCCTCATCCATGTTGACGCACATCCGGCCGGGATAATTGTAGAGCATGGCTGGGAGACCTGCGGCGCGGTCGATCGCCAAAGCGTGAAGGGCAATTTCGCGGCCTGTCGGGTAGGCATAAGGCGGGGTGGCAATTAGAAGTGCATCCGCACCGGCCTTTTTGGCTGCCTTGGCATAGAGAATTGAATCCTCGGTACGGATAGCGCCCGTGCCGACAATCATCGGTCGCCTTCCGGCAATTATTTCCTGCGCAATCGCCATCATTTCAATCCGCTCTTCTGTAGTTTGCGCGTAATACTCGCCGGTCGTGCCCGCTACGATCAGTCCGTTAACCCCAGCTTCAATCAAACGATTGATCGTGGCTTCCAAAGCATCGTGATTTAAAGAAAAATCGTTGTGGTAAGGGGTGATGACCGGGGTATAGATGCCTTCAAATCGCATGGGCTGCCTCCTTCGGACTCGCCAGTTCAACCGGCAATAGATCGGGGCGCACAAAACGCTCCATTCGGTCTTGCGACAGGGCCCAGTGCTGCAAAGTCAAGGCCACAGCAGCCTCGGCCTGCTGGTCTTCAATGGCGGCGATCATGTCATCATGTTGATCGCAGGCTTGTCTGACAAGCGCGCTTTCAGCTGGTGACGCAGGCCGATAGAAGGTTTGGCTTAGGCGCGTATGATCAATGAGCATCCGCTGTAGGCTTGGAATCAAGTAGCAATTTTGTGACATATCCCCAATGATTTGATGAAATTGATGATTGTGAATCGCCGCTTGTGCGGGATCATAATTGAGGGTTGCCTTTTTAAAGTGTTGCTGGCTGGTTTTGAGCGCCTTCAACTGTGGCAGGCTACGATTTTCACAGGCCAGCCGCGCGATATTGGCATAGATCAGCGGCGCCGTTTGAAAAAAACTGCGCATCATCGCCATATCCATTGAGACGACTTTAGCCCCCTTGTTTTGGGTGATATCGACAAAGCCTTCCCCGGCGAGTTTTTGCAAAATCTCGCGCAGCGGTGTGCGCGACATACCAAATTCAGCACCCAGTTTAGCCTCGTCTAAATCACTGCCCGGGGGGAGTGCGAGCGATAGGATTTGCTGACGTATGGTGTCCAAACATAGGGATTTGCGGCTTTGGGTCATTGGATCTCCTTGACTCAAATTGTATACATATTGCACACAATAATTTCACAAAGACGACCCCAACGATGTCTATCTGCGACAGAATAGACCTTTAGCCTAATGTTCTACCATAAAATCCGAGATGCTCTTGCTCTGAAAATCGGCGGCCAGGGGTTTCGTAATAGGTTAAGACCGCATTGATTCTCGGCCGGTCGCCCTTCACGGGCGTGACCCGGTGTGCGGTGTTCACGCCACGAAACACATTCAGAGTTCCCGCCTCTTGCGGGCAGATTTGTGTCTGGCGCTTGCCCATCAATAGCTCTGCTACCCCGGCATAGTTGGGATCCTCTGCTGTGCGCAGATCGCGAAGATATTCAAACTCACCACCGGCCTTTGGCGCTTGTAAGAGCAGCGTTGTGGTGAATTCTGAGCGGTCAAAATGCCAGTTCAGTGCTTCACCACGGTAATAGGTCATGACATTTGCCCCAGCGATTCGGTCATCCATGGTGTAAAGTGCAGGCTTATTCATGACACGGGTCAAAAAGGTGGCAAAAGCAGGCCAGTCATAAAGTTGGGTTACGGGGCTGTTCTCAATTTGATCGGCGCAAATTGTATGATTTGTGGTTTCAAGCTCTCGCAAGGCTGGATGATCGGGCGCGAGGCCGGGAATTTCCTTTTTAAAATAGATGTTATGGGTCCGCTTATGCACAAAAGCATCCTGCGCGATCACTGGTTTCACCCAATCGAGAGTGCGCTCGATGGCCTCCGGGCGCAGGAAACCTGGCAGGTTGAAAAGTCCTTGAGACTCAAGATCCGCCTGACATTGGGCGCAAAGCGCACGAAACTCAGCACTGTCAGGTTGGTCAATCGGGTAGCGGTGGGTGTCAATAATATCCATAAGAGCAGTGCATTGGTTTTCACTGGCTTTGTCAAAAAAAAACGCCAGGCGTGCCCAGTGTTTTTCATTTTTTTGCGATATGCCCTAAAGGCTGGTGGTCAAAGCGGCCACGATGGAGTCGCCCATTTGGGTTGTGGAAACGGCGGCATCACCTTCGGCCTGTAACAGATCCGCCGTGCGGACCCCATTGGCAAGGACTTTTTCGACCGCTTTTTCAATACGCGTCGCTTCCGCGCCAAGATCGAAGGAATAGCGCAGCGCCATGGCGAAAGACAAAACGCAAGCTGTTGGATTGGCTTTGCCCTGTCCTGCGATATCTGGTGCGGAGCCATGCACCGGTTCATAGAGTGCTTTGGGGCGGCCATTTTCCATCGGCGCGCCAAGGCTGGCAGAGGGCAACATACCAAGCGAGCCTGTCAGCATAGCCGCGCAATCAGAGAGGATATCGCCAAACAAATTGTCTGTGAGGATCACGTCAAATTGCTTCGGCGCGCGCACCAGCTGCATGGCGCCGTTATCGGCGTACATATGCGACAGTTCGACATCGGTGTAATCTGCCTGATGCACTTCGGTGACCACATCGCGCCACAAAACGCCCGCTTCCATCACATTGGCTTTTTCCATCGAGCAAACCCGGTTGCTGCGGCGGCGGGCCAGCTCAAAGGCAGCGCGCGCGGCGCGTTCAATTTCGGATTCTGTATAACGATGCGTGTTGATGCCGACGCGCTCATTGCCTTCTTTGAAGATGCCGCGGGGCTCGCCAAAATAGCTGCCGGAGGTCAATTCGCGCACAATAACGATATCCAAGCCCGCAACAACATCGCGTTTGAGCGAGGAAAAATCGGCCAGCGCATCAAAACATTGAGCGGGACGGAGGTTTGCGAAAAGATCCATCTCCTTGCGCAGACGCAGCAGGCCGCGTTCTGGTTTCAAGGAAAAATCAAGAGTGTCATATTTCGGTCCACCAACAGCGCCAAGCAATACCGCATCTGCGGCCTGTGCTTTTGCCATTGTGTCATCATGCAAAGGCACGCCGTGCACATCATAGGCCGCGCCGCCGACCAGATCTTCTGACAGGTCAAAATGTATGTCCCTATGGTCGGCAAGCCAGGCAATGACTTTGCGCACTTCGGTCATGACTTCAGGACCAATCCCGTCGCCGGGCAAAATTAGGAGGGAGTGGGTGCTCATGAAAAGCCCTTTCGTTTATCTCAGCTTGCTGCCTAGCCGCATGGACCCATGGGGTCAAGGAAGTGAGACATCTTGCCAGATCAATCTATGCGAATTGCCCTGGGGATCCGGGAGCACCTTGGCTGGCCAATGCACCGCGCCATCGTGCAAGGCAAAGTCCCGAGATGGCAGGATGTAATTGACCTGTAGATTACCCGCGCGTGGATCGCGCCAATCCACCGTATCCAGCTGCGCCGGACCGCGATGCTTTGCATTGGCAGCCGCTTGCCCACCCAGGCTGGCTGGCTTCGGGTCTAGCAGCCTAGGATGGGTCAGAAGCCGGCTCATGACCTCATTGTGCCCCTCGCCATCAAACGGATCAAGGTTGGTATTGGCCAAGAGCTCGAGGGGCTTGGGAAGCTGATCTACTAGTGCAGCGGCATAGGCAATTTCATCGGAATTGTGGCGGCCGTTGCGGTCCTCTGGCCCGTCAAAGATTGGTGGGCTGGCGTGAAATGTGAGGAGAGAAATGGAATGCTGACGCCAGGTTATGGAGGTCTGCAGCATTGCGACCTAGGCCAGGCGTTTCACGCGCGCCATTTCAGGTGGGTCTGGACTTCGCGTCTGCGGCACATCGGCCCAAAGCACTTGGCTGTGATCTTGGCTGTCTTGCGCGTTGAATGGCAGGCGCGACAGAAGCAATGGCCCTCTTTGTCCGGCGAACGTGCCATAGCTTTGAGCATTCCTCAGTCCGCCAATTTGCCGATTTCCATCAATATCCACCCCGGATGCCATGCCGGTGTTGGGGCGCGGTGCCAAAAGATGTGGCATTTCCCACACCCGCACTTTTAGCGCCGCTTGTGAGGCGCGGGCCGCGCGCAGCTCTACAGCCCGATCAAAGCGTTGCAGGGCCAAAATATCTGGTTGGATTGTCGCTATTAGCCGGAGCGCCGCGCGAATTTGAGAAGATTTTCTGTGTATAATGTCGCAATACAACAGCTCCGATGCATTGCGCTCAAGCGTGGCGGTGTAGCTGGCCAATCGCAGTGTTTCGCTGATTGCTGGTACCGGGTAGATCAGACACAATGCGATTAAGAGTGGGAGCGCCCGCATCCAGGCCCGAAACCTGCGCAGATATCGTTGCCGCCGCATCGACGAATGCGATGGGTGGATGAACAAAATGGCGTTTGGGTCGAACGTCCGGCTCATAACGAGCTTGAGTGGAGCGTAAAACTCCTAATTTTGGATCAATTACTATATAAATTTTGCAACGTTTTTGAAAACTCTGGTTGCGGATGGGGTTGATTTGGCCAGCCAATTTTCTGGCTGGCCAAAGATATTAGACCCAAGGCGCCCGTTGCGCCATTTGCGCTTCGAAGGTGTCGATAGATGCAATTTTTTCCATCGATAGGCCAATATCGTCGAGGCCATTTATCAAGCAATGCTTGCGGTGTTGATCCACATCGAAGGAGATTACCTCACCGTCAGAGGTGTCAATCTGCTGGTTTTCCAGATCAACCACCATTCGCGCATTGCTGCCTTTTTCGGCATCCTTCATCAGCAGTTGCAGCTCGTCTTCAGCGACAACCACAGGCAAAATGCCGTTTTTAAAACAGTTGTTGTAGAAAATATCGGCAAAACTGGTGGAGATCACGCAGCGAATACCAAAATCAAGCAACGCCCAGGGCGCATGTTCGCGCGAGGAGCCGCAACCGAAATTGTCACCGGCCACAAGGATATTGACGCCTTTATAAGCCTCATGGTTCAGCACAAAGTCAGGGTTTTCGCTGCCGTCGAGATTGTAGCGCATCTCATGGAAGGCACTGACGCCAAGCCCGGAGCGTTTGATGGTTTTTAAAAACTGCTTAGGAATGATCATATCGGTATCGATATTGATCAAAGGCATAGGCGCCGCAATTGCGGTCAATTTTTCAAATTTTTCCATCAGATCATCTCCCGCACATCAGTCAATTTTCCAGTCAGGGCCGCAGCGGCAGCCATAGCTGGGCTCATCAAATGTGTACGTCCACCGCGGCCTTGCCGGCCTTCAAAATTGCGGTTTGAAGTGGCCGCACAGCGTTCGCCCGGTTGCAATTGGTCGGGGTTCATCGCCAAACACATCGAGCATCCTGCCAAGCGCCATTCGAAACCGGCCTCTTTGAAGATGTCTGCCAGCCCTTCTTCTTCCGCCTGGGCACGCACCAAACCTGAGCCCGGCACGACCATCGCGCGCATGCCCTCTTTGATTTCGCGACCCTTCAAGATCTCCGCCGCAGCGCGCAGATCCTCGATCCGCCCGTTGGTGCAAGATCCGATGAAGACGGTATCAATCTCAATGTCACACAAGGCTGTGCCAGCCGTGAGGCCCATATAGTCAAGGCTGCGCTGAGCCGCTTCGATTTTGCCACCGGAGAAATCCTGCGCTGCCGGCACGCTTGCGGTGATCGGCAAGACATCTTCCGGGCTGGTGCCCCAAGTGACCACAGGGGCGATATCTTCACCCTTCAAGGTCAAGACCTTGTCGAAATGAGCGCCATCGTCGGAGTGAAGTGTTTTCCAATAGGCCAGCGCGGCCTCCCATGTTTCGCCTATGGGCGCGTTGGGGCGGCCTTTGCAATAGTCGAATGTGGTCTGATCCGGCGCTATGAGACCTGCGCGTGCGCCGCCTTCGATCGCCATGTTGCACACAGTCATGCGGCCTTCCATTGAGAGGCTGCGAATGGCCTCGCCACAATACTCAATCACATAGCCTGTGCCGCCGGCCGTGCCGGTCTCGCCAATTACCGCCAAGGTGATGTCTTTCGCAGTCACGCCTGGGCTCAATTTGCCGGTGATTTCAACTTTCATATTTTTTGATTTTTTCTGAATCAGAGTTTGCGTGGCCAGAACATGCTCCACCTCAGAGGTGCCGATGCCATGGGCCAGCGCGCCAAAGGCGCCATGGGTGGCGGTGTGGCTGTCGCCGCAGACAATGGTCATACCCGGCAAGGTCCAGCCCTGCTCCGGGCCAATGATATGCACGATGCCCTGTCGCACGTCATCCACCGGGTAATAGACAAGCCCGAACTCACGCGCGTTTGTGTCCAGCGCTTCGACTTGGATGCGGCTTTCCTCGTTTTCTATGCCCTTCAGACGGTCCAAGGTTGTGGGCACGTTGTGATCGGGTACAGCGATGGTTTTTTCTGGCGCACGCACCGTCCGGCCATTCATCCGCAGTCCTTCAAAGGCCTGGGGGCTGGTCACTTCGTGGACCAAGTGGCGGTCGATATAGAGCAGGCAGGTGCCGTCTCCGGCTTCATGGGCGACATGCGCGTCCCAAATTTTATCATAGAGTGTTTTAGGGGCCATGTGAGGCGTTCCTTTTATTGTTCGTCAAATCTGTCGTGTCTTGCAAAGGGGCTTAGCCGTTCCGGCGCGGCCGCAGGTTGGATTTAGCAACACCAAAAAAGCGCCAAGGCAGGCGCGCTCTGTCGGCGATATCGAAAACCATACTCATACTCATGCCGCTGAATACCTCGGCCCAAGGTCCGGCACAAGCCTCCAGATGTTAGGGTTTGCAGCTATTTAACTAGGTAGGTGGGCGCTTCGTAGAGTTCCAGCATATCGCCTGACTGGCAGTCCAATGCGCGACAAATTTTCTCCAAACTGTCGAATCGCATGCCTTTGGTCTTGCCTGATTGGCCGAGGCTGAGATTTGCCCTCGTTACACCCATCGCAGTTGCAAGATCTGGCCTATAAGATGCTCTGGGCGAAAGATCCTCAAGTTTGTAGACGGATCACAGCCATTTTTGCCATATTAAAGCAGGTGATTGAGGAATCTGAATTAGGCTGCTAAACACTGAAAACCCGGCGCCGGGATGTTGCGGCGATTTTTTTTGGAGGACATGGTCCTGTCTTTGACGTCTGACGCGGAAGGATCCGCGCTCAATTTGGCCAATGGCCATTCGAGTGTTACGAGCGATGCTATTTTGGCCGCTGTTTTAAAATCCCTAGAAGATGATAAAGCCGAAGATGTCGTGCAAATAGATCTGCGGGGCATCTCTGAGATTGGCGATCATATGGTGATCTGTTCGGGACGCTCTACGCGTCAAGTCGCCGCCATTTCTGAAAAGTTGAAAAGTCGCTTAAAAGATGATCTTGGAATTTTATCTAAGGTGGAAGGCAAGGGTACAGGTGATTGGGTGCTTGTGGACACGGGCGATGTCATTGTTCATGTGTTCCGCCCTGAAGTGCGCGAATTTTATCAGTTGGACCAAATGTGGCTCGAGCCTGGAGCGCCAAGCCCGACTGAGGCTTAATGCGCCTGCGCATTCTCGCCATGGGACGCCTGCGCAACGGGCCAGAAAAAGATCTCATCGAAGATTATGTCGCTCGGTTTAACCGCAGCGGTCGCCTGTTGGGGCTCGGACCAGTTGAACTGACCGAATTGGAAGATAAAAAAGGCGGTGGCAAGGCGGCTGAAGCGACTTTGTTACTCAAGGCTATTCCGCAAGGGGCGGCGGTGATTGCCTTGGATGAGCGGGGCAAGCTGCAGAGCTCTCCAGATTTTGCGGCGGATCTTGCTCAAATTCGTCATGCCGCGCCCAGCGAGTTGATCTTTGTCATCGGTGGGGCAGATGGTCTAGATCCCGCGGTGCTGCAACGCGCGCAGTCGGTGCTGAGTTTTGGCAGGATGGTTTGGCCCCATATGCTGGTGCGCGTCATGCTGTCCGAACAGCTCTACCGCGCGGCCTCCATCCTCGCGGGTGGCCCGTATCACCGGGTATAATAGTGGTTGTCATATCGTGCTACACTGCCCTAGTGTTTAGAAAAACAAGAGGAGTTACAGGATGCGAACACGTGCTGCGGTAGCCATGGAAGCCGGCAAACCACTTGAAATCATGGAGGTCAATCTCGAAGGGCCAAAGGCCGGCGAGGTTTTAGTGGAAATTAAAGCTACGGGTATTTGCCACACGGATGAATTCACCCTATCCGGCGCTGATCCCGAGGGGCTGTTCCCTGCGATTTTGGGCCATGAGGGCGCAGGGGTCGTGGTGGAATGTGGTCTGGGTGTGACCAGCTTGAAGCCCGGCGATCATGTCATTCCCCTTTACACGCCAGAGTGCCGCACATGTGAATATTGCCTCAATCCAAAAACTAATCTGTGCCAAGCCATACGCAGCACTCAAGGGCAGGGTCTGATGCCAGACGGCACGAGCCGGTTTTCTATGCTAGATGGTACGCCGATTTTGCATTATATGGGCTGCTCGACCTTTGCCAATCATACGGTTTTGCCAGAAATCGCTTTGGCCAAAGTGCGTCCCGACGCCCCTTTTGATAAGATTTGTTATATCGGCTGTGGTGTGACCACGGGTATTGGAGCGGTGATTAATACGGCCAAGGTGGAGATTGGCAGCACGGCGATTGTCTTTGGACTGGGCGGTATTGGCTTGAATGTGATTCAAGGCTTGCGACTGGCTGGGGCTGATCAGATTGTCGGTGTGGATTTCAATCCCGGGAAGATTGAGATGGCCCGCCGCTTTGGTATGACGGATTTTGTCAATCCGACTGAGGTGAGCGGTGATTTGGTCGCGCATTTGGTCGCTCTGACCGGTGGTGGGGCAGATTATACCTTTGATGCAACAGGCAATGTGGGTGTGATGCGCACAGCCCTGGAATCGGCCCATAAGGGATGGGGGGAAAGCGTGATTATCGGTGTGGCACCTGCTGGAGCAGAAATCAGCACCCGTCCTTTCCAGCTGGTCACCGGTCGCGTTTGGCGCGGCACGGCTTTTGGCGGTGCACGTGGGCGCACGGATGTGCCGAAAATTGTGGATTGGTACATGGACGGTAAAATTGAGATAGATCCAATGATTACCCACACCATGTCTTTGGAGAATATCAACAAGGGCTTTGATCTGATGCACGCGGGTAAATCCATCCGCGCTGTGGTCGAGTTTTAAGGCGCCTTGCCGGATTTCGGGCTTTCACCTGTTGAAATTAGGACTAATGTGAAAGGGCGCGTGGTGCGCCCTTTTCGCAAGAAGTATACCCTTCGATGATTGACGTTTTGCTCAAAACATTGCCCTTTTTTGCCATCGTGGGGCTCGGCTATGGCGCGGCGCGGATGGCATTTTTTCCAGAAGTCGCCACGGCTTATCTTACGAAATTTGTGTTTTATTTTGCCTTGCCGGCGATGATTGTCCGGTTTTCTGCCAACCTATCCTTTACGGATTTGATCAATGTTCCGCTTATTTCCGCCTATCTCTCCGCCTCATTTCTGATCTATCTGTTGGCCACGGGTGTGGCGATGCTGCGACGACGCAACGTTGCCGAGGCGGCAGTGGAGGCGCAATGCGCCACGATTGGCAATGTCGGATTTTTGGGTATTCCGATGTTGGCCATGTTGATGGGGCCGGAGGCTGTGCTTTGGGTGATGTTGGTGCTGGCCATCGACCAGCTGGTGTTTGGCAGTTTGATTGTGATTCTAATTGTTGGTTCACGCGATGGGCGTATGAGCTTTGGGCTGCTGCACACGGTCGGACTTGGGTTGATCAAAAATCCGATGATTATGGCGATGATTTCCGGTTTGCTCTGTTCGTCATCGGGGGTCAGCTTGCCGGCGCCCGCCACAGAATTCTTTGATATTTTGGGGGCGGCGGCAACGCCGGGTGCGCTTTTTGCTATTGGCGCGTCTTTGGCCAGCAAATCGGCTGAGCGGCTCTCTGTGGCCAGTTGGCTGGCTTTTTGTAAGTTGATCTTACATCCGGCGGCTGTGGCGATTGCCGCGCTGTTTATTTTTCCGGTTGCCGCCTATCCCGCTGCGGTTTTGATTGCCGCGACGGCTTTGCCGGTTGCGGGCAATATCTTTATTTTGGCGACGCATTATGAGGTCGCGCCGCAGCGGGTGTCGGCATCAATCTTCCTGTCCACCATCGCTTCGGTGGTGACGGTGTCTTTAATTATTGCTTGGGTCAGCATCCTATACAGCTAATCCCCTTCTTTGGGTGGGCTCTGCTGTGATCCGGCGGCTTGGCCCTTGCAAAACGAAGCTAAATGAGTTTTTACCAATTGACGTTTGCAAAGGGGTTTTCCATGGAAATCAAATCTGAAAACGCGTGTTTCGGTGGAACGCAGGGGGTCTATGCCCATGAATCGGACAGCTGCGGGGGGGAGATGACCTTCGGTCTTTTTCTTCCCGAAGAGGTCAAGCTCGGCCCGGTGCCCGTGCTGTGGTATTTGTCAGGTCTGACCTGTACCCATGAGAATGCCATGACCAAAGCGGGTGCGCAGGCTTGGGCGGCGCAAGAGGGGATTGCCTTGGTGTTCCCTGACACATCTCCGCGCGGCGCGGATGTTGCAGATGACGCGGCCTATGATCTTGGGCAAGGCGCTGGATTTTATGTCAACGCCACACAACAGCCATGGGACGCGCATTTTCGTATGTGGGACTACATTGCCGAAGAGCTCCCGGCTCTGCTTGGGCAGGCCTTCGCTGTTGACTTGGAGCGCCAATCCATCACAGGCCATTCCATGGGCGGGCATGGGGCGCTGACCCTTGCCATGGGAAGGCCGGGTCAATACCGCAGTGTTTCGGCCTTTTCCCCCATCTGCAATCCAATCGGTTCGGACTGGGGGCAAAAGCAGTTTACCAGTTACTTGGGCGCTGATCAAAACCTCTGGAAACCTCATGATGCCAATCATCAAATGCTGGACGTGGGCTTTGATGGACCCGTACTCATCGATACAGGCACTCAAGATCAATTTTTGGACCTACTCAAACCCGAAACCCTAGCCTTTGCCATGGCCAAGCGTCGCCAAGACGGGCATTTGCGGATGCAAAAAGGTTATGACCATTCCTATTTTTTCGTTTCGAGCTTTATGGAAGATCACGTGGCTTTCCATGCCGAAGTGCTTTATGCGCAGTGACCTATGACGCAATATGATTTGATGATTGTTGGCTCAGGCCCCGGCGGTTGCGCGGCGAAGATACAGGCGGACAAACGAAAGTGGCGCGTTTTGGGCCTCGAAGCGATGGGCCTAAAGACCGACCACCGTGGTCGGTTGCGTGTGGTTCGTAAGAGCTATCCAACATATGTGTCGCATATTTATGCGGTGGGAGACATAATTGGTCACCCTTCGTTGGCCTCAACCAGCTTGCAGCAGGTATGCGTAACGGCGTATCATGCGCTGTACACCCCGAGCCCGCCGGAAAGCCCATGGTTTCCGTATGGGATCTATTCCGTGGCGGGAATCTCGAATTGTGATATGAGCGAAGAGGAAACCCAATCGCGCGGTATCCCTTATGAGGTTGGTATTGCCCGGTTCCGCGAAACGTCTTGTGGGCATATCATGGGGCTGGAGCATGGTATGTTAAAAATATTGTTTTCACTGAAAACCCGCTGGGTTCTGGGGGTGCAAATTGTCGGCGAAGGGGCAACTGAGCTGATCCATATTGCGCAAGCGGTGCTAAACCTGAAAGGCACGGTTGATTATTTCTTACAAAATACGTTCAATTATCCGACATTGGCGGAGGCCTATAAAATTTCTGGGCTGGACGCGTTTAATAGCATGCCCATTCCTGAAGAGTTGAAAGTCGCCAAAGGCCAGCCATCGTGATTTATGTGGATGCAGATGCGTGCCCGGTGAAGGCTGAGGTAGAGCAGGTGGCTACGCGTCACAAAGTAGGTGTGAAGCTTGTTTGCAATGGCGGTATACGCCCCTCGGCCAATCCGTTTGTTGAATTGGTGGTTGTTGATGCCGGGCCAGATGTTGCCGATATTTGGATCGTAGAGCGAGCAGGGCCGGGCGATGTCGTGATCACCACAGACATTCCACTCGCGGCCAAAGCGGTTGAGGCCGGAGCGCAGGTGCTCAAGCCTAATGGCGAGCCATTGACCCAGGCCAATATCGGTAATGCGCTGGCCACGCGCGATCTCATGTACGATCTGCGCGCTGCTGACCCTTTTCGCCAGGGCGGCGGCAAAGGATTTACAAAATTTGATCGCTCTCGGTTTCTAAATGCCTTGGACCAAGCCTTGCGGCGCTGAACGCATGAGAGTTTGACAGGCGTTTCGCGTCATCGGTCGGGTCGCATTTGGAGCAGACCTGTCGTCAAACTGGGCGTAGCGGTGAGCAATGGAACATAGAAAAACGCCAACGGGTGCGCTTTGGGCGCTTCTTGCGTCTTTGATATTTTCAGTCAACGATACGCTGATTAAATTTCTGTCCGATGGCTACGCGCTGCATCAAATCGTGTTTACGCGCTCGCTGACAGGCGTGTTGCTCTTGATGATAGTCATTATTCCCTTCAGCGGCGGATATGGAGCGTTGCGCACACAAAGGCTTGGACTGCATCTGGTACGAGCACTGTTCGTGGTAGCAGCCAATTTGTTTTTTTACATGGCGCTGGCAGATTTGCCCTTGGCAATCGTCGTGGCGATATTCTTTATTGCTCCGTTTTTAATCACAATTTTCTCAGTGATTTTTCTTGGGGAGACCGTGGGGAAATGGAGGTGGTTGGCGGTTGTGGTTGGGCTCATTGGGGTCTTGCTCATCGTGCGACCTGGCACGGATGCCTTTACTTTGACCTCGATACTCCCGGCCCTCGCGGCGCTGTGCTATGCGTCCTTTCATATTTTAACGCGAAAGATTGGTCAGACGGAGACACTTATGTCGCTGACCTTCTATGTTCCGCTGGTGTTTTTGGTTGTGACCACGGTGATCGGCTTGACCCTTGGGCAGGGCGGCTTTGCCGGCGATGGGCACCGCTCAGTCGAATTTTTGCTGCGTGCTTGGCAGTGGCCCAGTTGGGCGGATTTATCTCTCATGGTATTTATTGGCATCGGGGTCACTGTTGGCGGTGCGGCAATTAGCCAAGCTTACCGGGTGGCGGAGGCGGCTCTGGTGGCGCCTTTTGAATATACCAGTCTCGTTTACGCGACTATACTTGGTTATTTGTTGTTTGCAGAATGGCCGGATCTGTATGAGTGGTCTGGCATGAGTATGGTCTTGATCTCAGGTTTGGTCACCGTTTGGCGTGAACGCGTGAACGCAAGGCCAAGGGTTGCGCCGCCCAATTCACCACGCTAGCACTTATGCAAAGCGAGGAGATGTCATGACCGTTGAGGCCGTTGTTTTTGATATTGGAAATGTGTTGCTGGAATGGCATCCGGAGCACTATTTTGACCGGACCATCGGCCCTGAGCGCCGCAAAGCCATGTTTGCCGCCGTAGATCTGCATGCGATGAACGACCGTATTGATTTGGGGGCAGGCTTCAAAGATGTGATCTATGCCACAGCAGAGGCCAATCCGGAGTGGCGGGCGGAAATCCGCGATTGGCATGACAATTGGATAAAGCTGGCCGCGCCGCCGATTGACCATTCCGTGCGTTTGCTGCGGGCGCTGAAATCTGCAGGCGTACCGGTCTTTACGCTGACCAATTTCGGAGTTGAGAGCTTCGCCTACGCGCAAAGCCACTATGACTTTTTGGGTGAATTTGACCGCGAATATGTCTCGGGCCGCATGCGGGTTATCAAACCTGACCCGTTGATTTACCAGATGTTAGAGCAAGATTGCGGGGTGCCGCCGGAGCGGTTGCTCTTTGCAGATGACCGCGCGGACAATATTGCGATGGCTGCAAGCCGCGGTTGGCAAACGCATCACTTTGTTAGTTCGCAAGCTTGGGCCGATTGCTTGGTGGCCGCTGGGCTGTTGGCTCCGGAGCAGGCCCAGTGACCCCGGCTATGATCCCCTTTGAAGCCGGCCAAGAGCGGCTCGACTGGTTGGATTTGGTCACCGCTTTGCAGGCGGGCCATCAGGCTCCGAAGGCTCAGATCGAGGATCTGTTTTTATATCGTGGGTGCGACACGCTTTTGAGCCGTTCCGCTTGGATTGATGGCATGGGCCTTTTGACCAAAACCGCCACAGTCTTCCCGGGCAACCGCGAAAGCGGTCAGCCGATGATCGGCGGCGGAGTGATGTTGTTTGATGACGCCACGGGGGAACTTGCCGCGATGATTGATTTTCACCTGATTACCAAGTGGAAAACCGCAGGCGACAGTTTGATGGCGGCTTTGGCACTGGCTCCGGCAGGGGCGCGGGAGATATTAATAGTGGGGGCAGGCACCGTTGGCCGCTCCTTGGTGGAGGCCTTCAGCGCCGGGTTTCCCCAGGCCCGCTTTAGCATCTGGAATCGAAGCCGGCAGGCGGCGGAGGTTTTTGCGCAAGACACCAGTGCCCGTGTGGTAACGGATTTGCAAAGCGCTGTCGTGGCCGCCGATATTATTTTAACTTGCACCATGACCACGGCGCCGATCATTCACGGCGATTGGTTGCGACCGGGGCAACATCTGAACATGATCGGCGCTTATCGGCCCGATATGCGTGAAGCCGATGATGCTGCATTGCAAAAATCGAAGCTTTTCGTTGACAGCTTTGACACCACATTGGGGCATATTGGTGAGCTGAAAATTCCATTGGACAGCGGCGCAATTGACCGCAGTCATCTGCGGGCGGATTACTATGATTTGAATAGCTTTCAAGCCGGGCCGGATGACATCACAGTGTTTAAGAACGGTGGTGGCGCGCATTTAGACCTGATGACCGCACGCTATGTTTTGGATCAATGGTCGGGCGGCACGGAGCCGTCTGGCTAGAGCAGCCCGGCAATGCGCGCTCGGGCCGAGTTTGACCGCGGCTGCCAGAGGTCACGATCAATCGCCTCTTGCAGGCGCTGGGCAATCTCACGCAGGGCGGGCCCATTTGCTTCAGCGATGAAGTCTCGGGTGTCGTCATCTTCAAGAAAGGCCGCCTCCACCGCGTCGAAATGGTGCGATTTTACAGCACCGGTGGTTGCGGCAAAGGCGAACATATAATCGACGGTCGCGGCGATCTCGAAGGCACCTTTGTACCCGTGGCGTTTTACGCCATTGATCCATTTGGGGTTGAGCACACGTGAACGGATCACGCGCGCCATCTCGTCATCTAAGCTGCGGATAAGGGGGCGTTCGGGGCGTGAATGGTCATTGTGGTAAATCGGTCGGGCTTGCCCTTGCAGGCTTTGCACAGCCGCTGCCGCGCCGCCTTCGAATTGATAGTAATCATCGCTGTCCAGGAGATCATGTTCGCGGTTGTCTTGATTTTGCACAATGGCGTCCACTTGACCCAGCCGCGTTTCAAAACCGCCGCGGTCGCGCGCGCCTTGGCGACCTTTACCATAGGCATAGCTGCCCCATTTCAGATAGGCCTCCCCAAAATCGGCCTGGCTGTCCCAAATACGCTCATCAATCAATGCCTGCAATCCTGCCCCATAGGCACCGGGTTTCGAGCCATAGACCCTTGCGCCAGCGCCATTGGCTTTGGCCGGATTGACCGCTTCAGATTCATCGAGAGCCAAAACCGCCCGCGCGGCGCTGTCCACAAGATCTATCAAGCCGGGAAAAGCATCACGAAAAAATCCTGAAATGCGCAACGTGACATCCACCCTTGGCCGTCCGAGGGTACTTGCTGGGATCACCTCGAAACCTGTGACCCTGCGATTGGCACTGTCCCATTTCGGTTTTACTCCCATAAGAGCCAAACATTGTGCGATATCATCGCCGCCGGTGCGCATATTGGCTGTGCCCCAAGCCGTCAGCAATAGCGCGCGCGGCCAGTCGCCATGGTCTTGTAGGTGTTTGTCGATCAGCAGATTGGCCGATTTCCATCCCAAGGCCCAGGCGGTCGGCGTCGGCAGGGCGCGGCTGTCCACGGAATAGAAATTTCTCCCGGTGGGCAAAACATCGAGCCGTCCGCGGGTTGGTGCGCCCGAAGGGGCGGGGGGGACGAATCTCCCATCAAGCGCCGTGAGCAACCCCTGCGCCTCCATCGGGCCGCAAGCTGCCACCTCGGGAGAGATGCTCTGGCGGACATGCTGCATAACCTGCGCCGATTGGCTGCCGGGCGTGTCGCAGCTTCCGTCCATCAGAGCCTGTGCCAAAAGCTCTAGCCGCTCAACTGTATCGCCGCTGGTGCGCCAAATATCCGCACTCACGTCAGAAAGAGGGCCATGCTTGTCGCCGTGCCAAGGCGCGGCGAGATCACAATCGAGCGGGTCAAAGTCCAAACCGAGATCCTGTGCCATGGCCCGCAGCAAGGAGGCATCCGCACCCTGCCCGGACCCGCGGGGAATGCGCGCCAGCGCTATGGTCAGATCACGCAGCTGCTCCCCTTCGGGGGTCTGGCCAAAAATATGCAACCCGTCGCGAATTTGCGCCTCTTTTAACTCGCACAGATAGGCGTCGAGCTTGGCCAGATCTCCGGCTTCATGACCTTCAAAGCCGATGTCTTTGTCCAAGCCGCTGGTGGCAGTGAGTGATAGGATCTCGCGTCTGAGGTGTGCGACCCGCCGCGGATCTATTCCAGCAGCTTCATAATATTCATCGACCAAAGCTTCGAGGTCCCGCAGCGGGCCATAGGTTTCCGCACGGGTGAGGGGTGGGGTGAGGTGATCGATGATCACCGCCTGCGCACGCCGCTTGGCTTGGGAGCCCTCGCCGGGGTCGTTGACGATGAAGGGATAGACATGCGGCATTGGTCCCAAAATTGCTTCGGGCAGACAGCTGCCACTCATGGCCAAAGCCTTACCCGGCAGCCATTCCAAATTGCCATGCTTGCCCATATGTACAATCGCTTGTGCCTTTTGGTGATGCCGGATCCAAAAATAGAAGGCCAAATAATTGTGTGGCGGAATAAGATCTGGGGAATGATAGGTTTCCACTGGGTCAATATTATAACCGCGCGCAGGTTGCAGGCCTAAAGTGACGTTACCGAAACGCAGAATTGAGAGCTTGAATCCGCCTTCCTTAGGGTCGAAAAACGGATCACTTTCCGGTGCGCCCCAGCGTTCCTCAAGCCGCGCGCGTAGCCCGTAAGGCAGGGTTTGATAGTGCGCAATGTAATCGGCAATTGGTAAAAGCACGCCCCCTGTGCGCGTGGCGCGATCGGTCAACCAGTTGGTTGGACCGGCCATGATTTGCGCCATCAATTCAGCGCTTGTCACAGGCGCATTCTCCGCGCCATAACCGGCCTGTTGCAAAAGGGCGAGTGCATGAACAGCGGAGGCGGGCGTGTCTAGCCCCACCCCATTGGCGAGGCGGCCATCTTTATTGGGGTAATTGGCTAGAATGAGTGCGACCTGCCGTTGCGCAGGCGCGGCTCTGCGCAACTGGGCCCAGTTGGCTGCGAGGGCTGCGACAAAGCTGACGCGATCTCCGCGCGCTTTATAGGTTGCGATTGGGCATTCGGTGGCTGCATCGAAAAAGGCCTCGCCCTTAAAACTGATTGCGCGCGACAAAATGCGACCATCCACTTCAGGCAGGGCCACGTTCATAGCGATGTCGCGGGCAGACAGCCCATTGAGGCCTTCCTCCCAGCTGGCCTCAGTACTGGCCGCCAGCACGGCTTGCAGCACAGGCGCTTGGCGTGCTGACGCGGCAGTGAGCGGGTTATTTGGACTGCTGTCCCCATGCGGGTTTCCAACGGCAAATGAGGTGCAGTTCAAGATCACCTCGGGCGGAGCCGCTTGGAAGAGTTGATCCAAAGTGGCCACAGAAATTGGATCTTTGAGCGAGGCAACAAAAATCGGCAGGGGGTTCAGCCCGGCCTGCAGCAAGGCTTTTGTCATACGGTTGATTGGATTGAGCCCAGCCCCTTGCACCAAGGCTCGATAAAAGATCAGTGGAACGATCGGCGCGCCCTGTGTCCACTGCGTTTGTGCAGCAGACAGGTCCGAAATGCCGGCGCCTGGCCAATAGACCCCGGCGCGCAGCAGCGGTTCGGCCGCTTGTGGCTTGGGGGCGTGGGCAATCATGTATTGGCAATAGCTCAGGAAGTTGACTGAGTTTTTCGGCCCTCCTTCTACCAAATAGGCCCAAAGCGCATCGTAGTCTTGATCGGAGACAGTCGAAAACAAGCGCAGATCGGGATCGGGTTTGTCGTCCCCAGGAAGAGCAGCAAAGGCCACGCCGGCATCGGCAAGTCTGGCGGCATATTGTTCGAAGCCATATTTCCAATAGCTCGCCCCGCCCAGCACCCGAGCCACCACCAATTTCGCCTTGGAGGCGCAGGCGTCGATATGCAAATCAACCGACATCGGATGTTGCAAGTGCATCATGCTGGCCAAACGCAATCCCGGTGGGGTTGTCATTTCCGAGCGGGCGGTCGAGAGGGCTGCCAGTTCCGTATCGGCCGCAGAGATGAACACGACATCCGCAGGGCTTTGACCGAGGTCCACGGGCTCTTGCCCCTCATCCACAGATCCGGGGGTGGCAGCTAAAAGATGCATAAATCGGTTCCGTCTTGCTCAAGGGCTACGAATGGGGCATCAGCGGCGTTGAGGCCTCGAGCCGATGTAAAGGATAGACCATGGATTATAAAGACGCCGGCGCCATTAAGAAAGGCAGCAATAAACCGCGGCACAGCGAACATAATGCGAAAGGCAGTCGCAAAAACCCCTTTGGCAAAAGCGAAGGGAAAGCCGAACTTTTGGCGCGAATGAAGGCGGCTGTGAAAGCCCGTCAAAACGCCCTCTAAAATCATAGGGTTTTGGTCATGAATATGCTGCTGTCATTGGCAATGTAATCGCCAAATGGACCGCAGGGCGTAAATCCGTGCCGCGCGTAGAGGCGGAGGGCGGCGTGCAAAGAATTGCCGGTTTCAAGTTTTAATGACTCCGAGCCCTTTTCACGGGCCAAATCGTGCAACGCGCGCACGATTGCATCGCCCACCCCCTGCCCACGCGCACTGGGATCTACGAACATGGATTTGATCTCGCCATAACCTGTCTTGACGACCAGTGCGCCGGTGGCAAGCACCTGGGTGCCTTTGCGCGCTGTAAAAAAACAGACTTCTTCGGCGCAGAGTTCCTCGATAGACAGAAAACTATTATCTTCAGGAGGAAAGAGCGATTGCATCAGCGCGTGGCTGGCTTGCAGCAACGCGGTGGCCTGCGGCTCTTTTGGATCGCTGCGCTCGATCACGATCATGGTTTATTGCGCCGCCGCGCAGGACTTCAGCGCCGCCTCAATCGCAGCATGATCCAAGCCTGCCTGGCCGATCACAACCAAGCGTGTGGCGCGCTCGATATCTGCGAAGGGTTGGTCGAAATAGGTCTCCACCCGTGGCCCGACGGCTTGCAGGGTCAGACGCATCGGTTTGCCAGAGACGGCAGCGAACCCTTTGAGGCGCAAAATATCATGTTCGCCTATGATCGTACTGACCTGGTCTGAAAAGGCCTTTGTATCTGCGATCTCGCCGAGGGTGACGACAAAGCTTTCAAAGGCGTCGTGGTCGTGGTCATGGTCAGGATCATGATCGTCTCGATAGTCTTCGTCGTGATCATGATGGTGGTGGTGCAGTTCGTGGCGGGCCTCAAGATCACCCTCAGCGCCAATACCTTGTCCCAAAAGCACATCAACCGGCAATTTGCCCATGGCAGTTGTGACCACTTGCACACCATCGCGGGAGGACTCGCGCAGAGTGTCAACCAAAGCTTCGGCTTCAGCGACCTCCAGCAGGTCAGTTTTGTTCACCACAATCATATCGGCGCAGGCGATTTGATCTTCGAAAAGTTCAGATAAGGGCGTTTCATGGTCCAGATTTTCATCTAACTTGCGTTGCGCATCGACCGCAGCAACCGAATGGGCAAATCGGCCTTCGGTCACGGCCTTGCCATCGACCACAGTCACAACCCCATCGACCGTCACCTGTGTCGAGATGCCTGGCCAGTTGAAGGCTCGCACAAGAGGTTGCGGCAGCGCCAGTCCGCTGGTCTCAATCACGATATGGTCGGGTTTATCTTCCCGGGCCAGAAGCTTTTCCATTGTGGGGATGAAGTCATCGGCGACCGTGCAGCAGATGCAGCCATTGGACAGCTCCATCACATCTTCTTCGCGGCAGGTTTCATCCCCACAGCCTTTCAAGATGTCACCATCGACACCCAGATCGCCAAACTCATTGATGATCAGGGCTATTTTGCGACCCTGTGCATTTTGCAACATATGACGAATGAGGGTTGTTTTGCCCGCGCCAAGAAAGCCAGTGATGATAGTTGCAGGGATTTTCATAACCATGTCAGTATTCCTTGTGATCGGGCTAGGAGTGCTTTACGCCGAATAGATGTGAGCCAAAAGGGGCGATGTTGAAAGATCGTGTGACCATATGTGATACCTGTGCGGAGCCAGGCGGGACGGCGCTCGGCGCCAAATGGGTGACAACGCTGAGCGAAGCGGTGCAGGCCAGCGGTTTGGAGGTCGAGATTGTGACCTGCTCTTGTCTCAACATGTGTCAGTCTCCCGTGGCCTTTGCGCTGCAAGGGGCGCAGAAGGCCACCTATCTTTTTTCTGGTGCCGATCCTGCGCAGGATACACAAGATATGCTGGGCCTGCTCCAACTATACGCAGATGCGCCGGAGGGCTGGATTACCGAAGCGGAGGCCGCAGGGCGCTTGCGCCTTTGCCTGCAAGGTCGGGTGCCAAGGCTCTAACCGCTGCCTCTAACGCTCCAAACGTTGCAATATTGCGGCCACCGCATATCCGAGTAAAACCCATCCAGCGGCGGCGGCTCCCAAACTCAGCGTTGCAAATTCTGCTGCCAACTCAGGTGGTGCCACACCGAAGAACGTATCGAGATGTGGCGCGCCCAACAGGTGCGGTATCGCCATCAAAACAACGCCCGCCAGCGGCAGATAGCTGCGTCCAAAGGCAATCAAGCCAAGTCCCGCAGCGCTCGCTAGAATTGTGCTGATCCACCACAACTGCCGTTGTCCCACCTCAGCTGCGATGGTGCCTGGCAGCTCAGGAGGCAGGCCGATCGCCGGCGCCAACTGCACTGCGATATAGCCGCATAGCCCCCAGATTAAACCCTGTCTGGCGGTGGTTGTGATACCCTTGAGAGCCGCGAAGCTGATCATCGCAGCCAGTAAAAGCCCGTAGCCCGTGTAGGTCACAATGTTGAACGCCACTGTCATGGAGTGGCGCAGCCAATCCCCCGCCAAAGTCGGCGCACCGCGATCGCTCTGCGGGGATCCGTCCGTGCCAAAATGCACGCGCGCTCCGGTCTCATAAAGCTCGCCTTCCAAAAGCACCGGAATTACGAGCGTGAACTGAAGTGCTGAGGCCAATAACCCAGCAGCGATGCCCGCGCAGATCGCGCTTACAAACAAATTTTTTGTCATGAGTTCAGCTTAGTGGCAGGGAAATGCCATGGCATGACGCCCGTCATGAGCTGCATCATGCAGCGCATTGGCTTGCGCATAGCCAGAAGCCATCAGCAGAGCGAGCCCTGTAATAAAGGCCAAAGTGATGCCCGCAGTGGCCGGCATGGAAGCTGCAATTGCTTTGCTGTTTGTTGTCATTTCGTCTCTCCTAATCCTGTCACACCCGACAGGGGGTTACTGATCATGTAGGCCGGTCTCCTGGCTGGCGGCATGATGATCTGTCTCCTTCCCGGTTTCCCAGTGGCATATGACAGACCCAAACCGCTTACAGTCGCGGGGGCGGCTTTGGTTTTGGGTCCCGATATGGGTCACCCGCACCAAATTCCCGTTTCAGTTCCGAATGCTTTGCATCCAACGAACACCTTACCCCGCTATCTGTGTCTTGCTTGAAGGGAGTCGTCAAGATCGTTTGCGACGTCACAGCGTAGGGTATCGGCATTTGTGATCTTGGCCGAACTATGAACCGATGGGTTTTCATTTTGCTTGGACTGCTCCATTATCCGCATAAGAGCGGAAGAGGTTGGAATGCGCGGATTGGTTTTCAGGTTTGCGATGAGTATGGCTATGGGCATTGGTGTGGTGTCTGGAGCTCGGGCTGCGGATTTACCGCCGCCCCTTACGGACGCGGATTTTCGTCCGCTGCGCTTTGAGGAGGCGCAGTTGGGACAGCTCCTGTTCTACGATCCTCTGCTGTCTGGCAATAAAGAGGTGGCTTGCGCAACCTGCCACCATCCCGCCTTTGGAACGGGGGATGGCCTGTCTTTGTCTTTGGGAGATGGCGGCATGGGGCTTGGTCTGAACCGTGTGGTGGACCCGAAAAACCCGCCCGAGCAACGGGTGCCGCGCAATGCGCAGCCCTTATTCAACCTTGGCGCCAAGCAAATGACCGTATTGTTCCACGATGGGCGGGTGGAGGTTGACGCAACCCGGCCGTTGGGTCTGCGCACACCTCTGGAAGAGGAAATGGTGGGCGGCTTTGCGTCGATTATTTCAGCGCAAACCATGTTCCCCGTGCTCTCAGGTGATGAAATGGCGGGGCATTACTCGGAAAATGAAATCTCTCAAGCTGTGCGGCGCGGCACGCTTACGGGCGAGGGCGGAGCCTGGGACTTGATCGCCCAACGCGTGGCCGACGTGCCGGACTATGCAGTGCGCTTTGTGGCGGTCTATCCCGATGTGACTGCGCCGGACGATATTGGCTTTACCGATATATCCAATGCCATTGCAGCCTTTATGGAATTTGAATGGCGCTCAGATACCGCGCCCTTTGATGGGCTGTTGGCGGGTGAAGGCAGCTTTTCGGGCGCGCAAGCGCGCGGGCTTGAGTTGTTTTATGGCGCAGCGGGATGCGCGGCCTGTCACAGTGGACCCCTTTTGACTGATTTTGATTTTCATGCCATGGGCCAACCGCAGCTTGGTCCGGGCAAGGCGGCGCGTTTTGAGCGTCACGCACGCGATGAGGGGCGGTTCCGCGTGACTGGGCAGGAAGCCGATCTGTTTGCCTTTCGCACGCCTTCGTTGCGCAATGTCGCGCTGACGGGTCCTTGGGGGCATTCCGGAGCCTTTGGGGATCTTGCCCGCTTTGTGGCGGCCCATGCGGATCCGCGCGCGGCCCTGCGGAGCTATGATCGCAGCGGCGTCGTGTTGCCAGAATTTGCAGCGGCCGATTGGCGGATCATGGATGATCCGTCAGAAGTAGCGGCGATCTCAGCCGCGGTTGAAGTGGAGCCTGTGACGCTTGAGGCGCAAGATATGTCTGATATCATATCCTTTTTGCACAGCTTAACCGACCCTGCGATGGCCGCGGGCCGGCTCGGAGTGCCCAAAGCGGTGCCAAGCGGCTTGCCAGTGCCAAGCCCTTAGGAACTATTGCAGTATAGAGCGATTGTTTGCGCCAGAGTTCTGTTGCGCAGAGATTTTTTATGGAGATATTGGACGCTTCGTTGACTCTTGTGCTGATGAAATCTTCGGCACTGCCGCTCACGCATCGCTTGCAGTCATAAGTTGTTATGGGCTTAGCGTAACAATTTGATCGGCCGTGGCTGTGTGATGGGTGATTTGCCCGCTCGGCCATTCGACGGTGATCTCTGCCTGTGTCGCGTCGCCGAGGCCGAAATGCAGCGGACTGGCTTGACCGCCTGCATGTCCCCCACCGATGATTGCGCGCTGCATGTCTCCGTTGACGGTGACACTGGCGCCGATCGCATGACGATTGCCCCCCGGTTGCATCAGTGAGACCGCCAGCCAATGACCGGTATCTGGGGTTTCGTTGCGGTAAATTTGCAAGGGTGCGCGGCGGTTAAGCACCAGCACGTCAAGCCGGCCATCACCGTCAAAATCCACCAGCGCAGCCCCGCGCCCGCGTTCTGTGCTGGCCAAACCGGCAGTTTGACCCATCTCTTGGAAGGTCCCATCCGCTTGCTGCATCAATAGATTATTGGGATCCTTGATCGCATTGGACGGCATTTGATCCACATTGCCTTTGGAGATGAACAGATCGGCGCGCCCGTCATTGTCCAGATCGCCAAATTGCGCATGCCAGCCCGTTGACGGGCGCCCGTCATCGCCAAAATAGGGGCGATGCGCATAGGTTCCGATGGAAAACGGCGCGTTGGTATAGCTGCCATCGGGCTGGGCTATCTGCATCAGCTGGTCGCCCATGGAGGTGAGCATGACCTCTTCGCGCTGATCGCCGGTGATGTCGCGGCTGGCAATGCCCATGCCCCAGATAGAGATTTTTTCCCACCCGTCTGAAGCATCCAGAAACCGGCGCTCTTTGAGATCCCACATTTGCTCATTTCCGCCGCGCACATAGTATTGTCGGTCATTTGAGATGCGCAGGCGCAGCGCGCCGGTGGCATCTTTGGTCGCCAGCATCGACAGGCTGCAAAACCCTGGCTCCAGCCTGGTAGAGTGATACCCATCGGCGTACGGTGCGAGAAGTTCATGGCTGTCACATGCGAAAAACGGACCCTTGGGATTTTTTAAATCCACATAATTGCCCACGGCCATGTACGGGCGGGTGTCATCGGCCCACCAGGCGCTAAAGGCCGTCGACCATTGATCGGCGGGCGGGAGGGCGAATTCGGCCGTGGCCTGCGTGAAGCTGCAATTTGGTCCCCCCTTCAGGATCATGTTTTGCCCAATGCGCAGCACGAATAGATCCATGAAGCCATCGGCATCGATGTCGATGGGATAGGCGCCTGTGCTGGCGCGGATATCGGGCAAGACTCTGGCAGCGAACGTGAAATTGCCTTTATTGGCAAACAGGCCGGCCGGACCCGTGCCACCGGCGGCAAAGATATCGGGCAGCGCATCATTATTGCAGTCAAAGACTGACACGCCGCCGCCGACAAAATGGTTCCACCCCCCCAAGTAGCGGTGCTCCGGCAAGCGGTGTGAGAGCTCACGAAACAGCGGCTCGGCCTGTCCAATTCCGGCGAGAAAACACAAAATGACCCAAAGCGATTTCACGGCTTTTGGCGCCCTTCGACAATGACAGTGCGGGTCAATTCGCTCAAAGCGAGGGCTGTTGCGCCGCGGGCCCAAACCATATCGCCCCAAGTTTGCACCTCGACCCGTGTCTCGTGGCGGCTGTGATAGAGTGCCAGCGCGCGCATTTCTGCCTGCATCTCTTTGGCATTCAGAAAATCATAGCGCATCAATTGGCCTGACAAGATAATTAATTCAGGGTCGAACAAATGGATAATATTGGACAAAGCGACTGCCAGATACCGGCCTGCGCGTTTGAAAATGGTGCGAATTTGCGGATCACTGTTGGCGGCCTTCTCGTAGAGCGATTCGAGCGCATCTGGCAGGTTATGTGGCGTTTCTGGCGATAATCCAAATACGGTAGAGGCTTCGCGCGCGAGGGCGTAGTCGGCCAAATAGGCCTCCAAACATCCACGTTGACCGCATCTGCAGAGTGCGCCATCGAGCTGCACTTTCGTATGGCCAAGTTCTAACCCCATACCATGGGCGCCGCGAAACAATTGGTTATCGCTGACAAAACCCATTCCAACGCCATTTTCAACCGTGACTACAACGAAGTTGCTCAAAGCGCGTCCCGCGCCAAACCATAATTCGGCAAGGGTCAAAACATTGGCGTCATTATCGATGCGGACCGGGGTCTCAAAATGATCGGCAAAGATCTGACCTAGTGGCACATCTGCTTTTTGCAGCAGCGGTGACCAGGCGACCATGCCGGACTCGAAATCGACGATCCCAGAAATACCAACGCCAATGGCGGAAATAGTATCCGTAGGGATCTCTGCCGAGGTACAAAGCTGGGTCATTAGATTTTCTGTATCTTTCAGCAGGTCTGCTGCCGTCTTTTTGTCTGTTGTGCTGCCGAGGGCGGCACTAGCCAATAGATTTCCCGCCAGATCTGTCAAAACAGCCGTATGGGTTTCGTCAGAGAGTTTCACGCCGACCACGCGCAGCGCTTGGGGCACGACCTCCAGAGCTACCGGCGGGCGGCCCCGGCTGGTTTCGCGTGTGGCGCCTTCGACCTCTCGCAAGAAACCATCAGCGATCAATTCGGCGGTGAGCGCGGTGACAGAGCCTGGGCTGACATCTAGGCTTCGGGCGATGGTGGCCCGGGCGATACGGCCGCTGGCGCGGACTTGTTCAAAGATTTGTTGACGCAGTGAAAAAGATTCGCGCCCCGAGTTGCGCAGAATCGGCCCATAGCCAGTTGCCAACGCAGCTGATTCGATTTCTGATTGAAACCCATCTTCAAACATAAATTCATCCTTTGAACTATAGGCTACTAAATGCTTTCAGCAGTACCTTGAGACCTGTATATATTTGCGATTTACTCAGCTGATATTTGTCATTTTACACATTTCCTAAGGCAAGAGTAGTAAATTTTAATTTGACAACTGAATTAAATCGCGCAGTATGTCCGAATGGCTCCAACTTGGCGACCGCTAGGTTGGGCTAAATTTTTGGGAGGACTACAATGAATAAGCTAATCATCGCAGCCGCAGTTGCGGCAGCTGGTTTTACAGGGTCCGCTGCTTTGGCAGACGGAATGAGCATCGGTGTGTCTTGGGCAAGTTTCCAAGAAGAGCGTTGGAAAATCGATGAGGCAGCAATGGTTGCCGCCATTGAAGCGGCGGGCAATACCTATGTATCCGCAGATGCGGAATCATCATCTGCTAAACAGTTGACCGACATTGAAGCGCTGATCACACAGGGTGTCGACGCTTTGGTTATCAACGCTTGGGACAAAGACGCCATTGCGCCCGCTATCGAAGCGGCTGCAAACGAAGGCATCCCTGTGATCGGCTATGACCGTTTGATCGAAGACGACCGCACATTCTACCTGACATTCGACAATATCGGCGTTGGCCGTATTATCGCGAAGTCTGTGCAGGCGGTTCAACCAACTGGCAACTATGCGATCATCAAGGGTGATCCAGGCGATCCAAATGCGATGTTCCTGCTGCAAGGTATGATGGAAGTCATCGGCGCAGATGTTGATGCCGGCAAAATCAAAATCGTTGGTGAGTCTTTCTCCGACGGATGGAAGCCAGAAAATGCTCAAAAAAACATGGAGCAAATCCTGACAGCCAATGACAATAACGTCGATGCGGTTCTGTCAGAAAATGACGGTATGGCCGGCGGTGTTGTCGCAGCGCTTTCCGCGCAGGGTCTTGTGATCCCAGTGGGCGGTCAAGACGGTGACTTGGCAGCGATCAACCGCGTTGCACGTGGCACGCAAACCGTGTCCGTTTGGAAGGATGCCCGCGATCTGGGCAAAGCGGCCGGTGAGATTGCCTCTGCATTGGCTTCTGGCGCGTCCATGGATTCTATCGAAGGTGCAACCAAGTTTTCAGGTGGCGAAAAAGGCATTGCAATCAATGCAATCTTGCTCGACCCAACGCCTTTGACACGCGATAACCTTAGCGTTGCGATCAATGGCGGTCACATCAGCAAAGAGCAGGCCTGTGCCGGTGCTTTGCCAGGTGTAGACGGCTGTAACTAAGCTCTAAGATCTGTGGCGCCGATCCATATCTGGGTCGGCGCCCCTCCTTTTATTCTTTGGCCAATTGATTTGGACATGTTCGAGTAGCCTTGTGAGACGCGCGTCTGCGCGCTGGCTTCATGTTGATCAGACCTGCGCCTATAGCCATTTTGGATCCCCCATGACTGATACTTCGACATCAAAGGCCGCAACCAAAAGCCCGCAGGGTTTGATTGCGCGCTTTTTGAGCGACACTGAGATAGATACCCGCCTACTGGGCATGCTGGGCGCACTGGCGCTGATTTGGGGAGGATTTCACCTTTATGGTGTGATTTTCAATAATTTTGGAGCGTTTTTGACGCCGCGCAACCTTTGGAATTTGTCGGTGCAAACCTCTTCCATTGGCATCATGGCCACCGGCATGGTGCTGGTGATTGTCACGCGCAACATTGACCTCTCGGTGGGATCGATGATTGGGGTGATCGCGATGTCTATGGGTCTGCTGCAGGTGGAGGTTTTGCCGCATCTTGTGGGGCTGGGTCATTGGTCGATCTGGATTATCGCGGTGATCTGCGGCCTGATTGTTGGCACGTTGATTGGGGCGCTGCATGGGTGGTTGATCGCCTATCGCGAAATTCCTGCCTTTATCGTGACGCTGGGCGGCTTGATGGTCTGGCGTGGCATGGCGTTTTTATCGGCTGGTGGCCGGACGATCTCTCCAGTGGACAGCAAGTTTGCACTTCTGGGCGGTGGTCCCTACGGCGCTGTTGGCGCGACTGGCAGTTGGCTTGTTGGGATACTGGCCTGTATCGGCGTGGCCTATATTATCTATTCGGGCCGCAAGGCGCGGGTGCTTCACAATTTCCGCTTACGCCCGCTTTGGGCTGAAGCCTTCTTAACGCTTGTCGGATGGGCTACGATCATCGGTGCTGTGATGCTGGTCAATTCTTATCCCTGGCCCAAGGGTATTGTGCGCCAATATGGCGCCAAGATCGGGCAAGACCTCGAAGGCACCTTTATCTCTCACGGCTTTGCCATTCCGGTTTTGATCCTGATTGCCGTTGGTGTTGCTATGACAATTTTGGTCACGCGCACCCGGTTTGGTCGCTATGTTTTTGCCATTGGCGGCAACCCGGAGGCAGCGGCCTTGGCAGGGATTGATACCCGCTGGGTGACGCTCAAGGTTTTCGCCTTGATGGGCACATTAACCGCTATTGCGGCGATCATCGCTTCGGCGCGCCTCAATTCCGCAACCAACGCATTGGGCACGCTTGACGAGCTTTACGTGATTGCAGCCGCGGTGATTGGCGGCACTTCGCTGGCTGGTGGGGTTGGTAAAATCTATGGTGCAATTTTGGGGGCTTTGGTGATGCAAAGCTTGCAATCAGGAATGGTGCTCATCGGATTTGACAGCGCTATTCAACGGATCGTGGTTGGGATGGTGCTCGTGTTCGCTGTCTATCTCGATATTCTCTACAATAAACGCGTGAAGTGAGGAGACAAATAATGAGCAATTTAGGCACTCCTCTGGTCGAGTTGAAGGATATCTCGATCGCATTCGGCGGCATCAAAGCGGTAGATCGGGTCAGCGTTGATCTCTATCCCGGTGAGGTGGTTGGGCTTTTGGGCCACAATGGCGCCGGAAAATCCACTTTGATTAAATGCCTCTCCGGCGCCTATAAGGCCGACGCCGGCGATGTATTTATCAATGGCAAGAAAGTGGTGATCAACAATCCCCGTGACGCGCGTGGGCACAATATTGAAACCATCTATCAAACGCTGGCTTTGGCCGATAACCTGGATGCGGCGTCTAATCTGTTTTTGGGGCGTGAGATTATCGGTCCGGGCGGTTTTTTGGACGACAGCAAGATGGAAGCTGAGACACGCAAAATCATGGGCCGTCTCAATCCGAATTTCACCAAATTCGCCGAACCTGTGTCCGCGCTATCTGGTGGACAGCGGCAATCCGTTGCGATTGCGCGCGCGGTATATTTTGACGCCAAAATCTTGATTATGGATGAGCCCACGGCGGCGCTTGGCCCGCAAGAGAGTGAAATGGTGGCGGAGCTTATTCAAGAGCTGAAAAAGCAAGGTTTGGGCATCTTCTTAATTGAGCATGATATTCACAACGTCATGAAACTCTGCGACCGGGCCAGCGTGATGAAGAATGGGCAATTGGTCGGCACGGAGCGCGTTGCAGATGTGACTGAAGATGACATTTTATCGATGATTATTCTCGGCAAGAACCCGAAAGAGTCCCATTAACTGATGTATATCGGGTTAGATCTTGGCACTTCCGGTTTAAAGGGCATCGTCATTGACGATGCCCAAACTATTTGTGCCGAAGCCACTGCGCCCTTGCGTGTTAACCGGCCCCAGACGGGCTGGTCAGAGCAGGCGCCGCAAGACTGGCTCGCGGGCGCGGAGGCGGTTTTTTCGTCCTTGGCCGCGCAGACCGATCTGAGCGCCGTTCGTGCCATTGGCCTATCTGGGCAAATGCACGGCGCAACGCTTCTGGATGCGCAAGACAAAGTGTTACGCCCGTGCATCCTGTGGAACGATACCCGGGCTGCGGCTGAGGCTGAAGAGATGGATCGCAATCCAATCTTCCGTCACCGGACTGGCAATATCGTCTTCCCTGGCTTTACCGCGCCCAAGTTGGCTTGGGTGCGGCGGTGGGAACCTGAGGTTTTTGCAAAAGTGGCCAAGGTGCTTTTGCCCAAAGATTACCTGCGGCTTTGGTTGTCGTCTGAGCATGTGGCGGAGATGTCCGATGCAGCTGGGACCTCTTGGCTAGACGTGGGCGCGCGGGCTTGGTCCGATGACCTACTTGCGGCGACAGGATTGCAGCGCGCACAAATGCCGCATCTTGTGGAGGGTTCTGAGGCTTCTGGAATACTCCGCCGGGATCTTGCCGCGTGCTTTGGCATGCGGGGCGATGTGGTCATTGCCGGCGGCGGTGGGGACAATGCGGCCAGCGCAATCGGCGTAGGTGTGGTGCGCGGTGGTGAGGCTTTTGTCAGCTTGGGCACCTCTGGTGTCTTATTCGCTGCCAGCGATGCTTATCAGCCAGATCCGGCCAGCGCGGTCCATAGTTTTTGCCATGCGGTGCCGAAGACTTGGCACCAAATGGGGGTGATCTTGGCGGCCTCTGATGCTTTGAGTTGGTTTGGCCGTGTGCTGGGTGCGGCGCCTGCGGATATGACCTCGGGGCTTGGCCCGCTCCAAGCGCCATCCTCAACGCTGTTCCTGCCCTATCTCGGGGGCGAGCGCACACCGCATAATGATGCGGTGATCCGTGCCAGTTTTCTAAACCTTGACCACAGCACGGATCACATCGCAATGACGCGGGCGGTGATGGAGGGGGTCACCTATGCGGTGCGAGACAGTTTTGACGCGCTGACCTCAACGGGAACAAAGATTGAGCGTTTGCTCGCCGTAGGTGGTGGCTCAAAATCTGACTATTGGGTGCAGGCGATTGCGACCATCCTGGGGTTGCCAATAGAGCTGCCAGTCGCAGGCGATTTTGGCGGCGCCTTTGGGGCGGCGCGGCTGGCGATGATGGCGACAGGCGCCAAAGTGAGCGATGTGGCCTATGCGCCCAAAATCGCACGGGTGATTGAATCCGTCCCAGGGCTCACCGATGAGTTTATGGCAGGTCTGAGCGCCTACCGCGCGGCCTATCAGGCTTTGAAGGGTCTTGGTGGATCTGCGGCTGGCTAAGGATTGGGGTCTTTGCGCCCATCTAAAGATATGCAACTGTTGCCCAATCTTAGCTATTAACTTGTCTAAAAAAGGTGTTCGATGACTGATTTCTTCCAAGGAGTTTCTCAAATTCAATATGAAGGCTTGCAGACGGACAATGAGTTTGCCTTTCGCCATTACAACCCCGATGAAATGGTCATGGGCAAAAGCCTTAAAGAGCATTTGCGCTTCGCCGTGGCCTATTGGCATTCCTTTGCATGGGAGGGCGGTGATCCCTTTGGTGGACGCACCTTTGATCGGCCTTGGTTCGGATCGCAGATGGCGTTGGCCAAGATCAAGGCAGATGTGGCCTTTGAGATGTTTGATATACTTGGTGTACCATATTTTTGCTTTCATGATGCTGATATGCGTCCTGAGGGCAGCAATTTTGCCGAAAACACCCACAATCTAGAAGAGATGGTCGAATATTTCGCCCTGAAAATGGAGACGTCACAAACCCGTTTGCTATGGGGCACTGCGAATTTGTTTTCCCACAGGCGCTTTATGGCCGGGGCGGCGACGAACCCGGATCCTGATGTTTTTGCCTATAGTGCCGCAACGATTAAGAGCTGCATGGATGCCACTGCACGGCTCGGCGGTGAAAACTATGTGCTTTGGGGTGGGCGTGAGGGCTATGAGACTTTGCTGAACACGGATTTGGCGCGTGAACGAGCACAGGCGGGGCGCATGCTACAGATGGCGGTCGAGTATAAACATAAAATTGGCTTCAAAGGCGCTATTTTGATAGAGCCCAAGCCGCAAGAGCCAACAAAGCATCAATATGATTATGATGTTGCTACGGTCTATGGGTTTTTGAAGGACTTTGGTCTGGAACACGAGGTTAAGGTCAATATTGAGCAGGGACATGCGATTCTGGCGGGACATTCCTTTGAGCATGAACTGGCTCTGGCGCGCGCTTTGGGAATTTTTGGCTCCATTGACATGAACCGCAATGATTACCAATCGGGTTGGGATACGGATCAATTTCCAAACAATGTGCCAGAAACGGCTTTGGCCTATTATGAGGTGTTAAAGGCCGGCGGATTCACCACAGGTGGCACCAATTTTGATGCGAAATTGCGGAGACAATCTATTGATCCTAAAGATTTAATTTTATCTCATGTGGGTGCGATGGATGTTTGCGCGGCGGGTCTAAAGGCAGCCGCGGCCATGCTCGAGGACGGCCGGCTTGAGGCCGCCCGCACCGAGCGCTATGCCGGCTGGGACAGCCCGGCAGGTCAGGCGCTTTTGCGCAGCGATTTGGAGCAAATTTTTGCACGGGTGGTGGCTGATGATATCAATCCAGAGCCAAAATCGGGCCGGCAGGAGCGTTTGGAAAATTTGGTGAACCGCTTTTTGTAGATGCCGATCAAGATTTGGCGAATAAATCGCGAAACTGATCCCTTAGGGCATTTTTTTGCACCTTGCCCATCGTGTTGCGCGGCAGTTGTGACAAGACGATCAGTTTCTTGGGAAGTTTAAAGCGGGCCAGGTGCTCTGAAATATGGCTTTGGATCGCGTCCAGATCGGGCGTGCGTTCGGAACTCGGCACGAGAAGCGCCAGCACGGTTTCGCCAAAATCTGGATGAGGGACACCGATCACGGCGCTTTCTAGGACGCCCTCTTGCGCGTCCAGCACCGTCTCGATTTCTTTGGGGTAGATGTTAAATCCACCTGAGATAATCAAATCTTTATTGCGTCCGACAATATGGACATAACCATCGGCATCAACCATGCCCAGATCCCCAGTAATGAAAAATCCATCGCTGCGCAGCTCCTCCGCGGTTTTCTCGGGCATGTTCCAATAGCCTTTGAACACATTCGGTCCGCGGACTTCGATCTCACCGATGTTCCCTTGGGCCAGTGTCTTGCCTGTGGTGCTATCGGTGATTTTCAGCTCAATGCCCGGCAGCGGGAATCCGACTGTGCCCGCGCGGCGCTCGCCCTCATAGGGGTTCGAGGTACTCATATTGGTTTCTGTCATGCCGTAGCGCTCAAGGATGCGATGACCGCTGCGTTGTTCAAACAGCTCATGGGTCTCTGCCAAAAGCGGTGCGCTGCCAGAGATGAAGAGCCGCATGTGCTGAGATAGCGCGCTGTCGAACCGTGGATCATCAAGCAATCTGGTATAAAAAGTCGGCACGCCCATCATGCAGGTTGCCTGTGGCATTAAAGCGATCATCGCCTCTTGGTCAAATTTTGGTAGAAAGAGGATTTTGCAGCCCGACAATAGGGCAATATTGGTCGCCACAAACAGCCCATGCGTGTGAAAAATCGGCAAAGCGTGCAAGAGCACATCGCTGTCGCTAAAGGCCCAATGGCGGGTCAGGACCTCCGCATTGGACAAAAGGTTGTTTTGTGTCAGCATTGCGCCCTTGGATCGGCCCGTTGTGCCGGACGTATAGAGGAAGGCAGCCAAATCTTCGGCGTCGCGCGGAACGGTTGCAAAATGTAGAGGGTGTGGCGCAGCCTTCTGCGCAAAACTGCCCTGTCCTGTAGCATCCATGGTTTCTAGCCACGCCCCAGTGGCCTGCGCGATCATGGACAGAGACTCTTGGGATTTGGGATCACAAATGATCACCCGCGCGCCGCTGTCTTCAACAAAATAGGACAGTTCACTGGCGGTATAGGCGGTGTTCAGTGGCAAGAATATCAGGCCGACTTGCACACAGGCGGCATAGATTGCCACGGATTGTGGAGATTTTTCGATCTGTACCGCCACCCGGTCACCGGGGCGCAGTCCAAAATCAGTTAAAACATGGGCATATTGTGCCGCTTGCTGCAAAAACTGGCCATGGGTGAACGTCGTGCCATCTTGCATTTGCAAAAAGACAGTTTCCTGTCCCAAATGGCGTCCGAATAAACCGTCATAAAGTGGATTGGCCATGTTATTTTCCTGTTATTTTGGTCCTCATCGCGGCGCAAAGCGTGCGCACGGGGGCAGAGGCCACCACAGTTTTGTCTTTAACAAATTGTTCGTGATTCTGAGAAATCTTTGCAAGATCGTAAAGATAATTGACCATTGTACCGTTAGACTGTGCCAAGCCATTGGCCGAGGTGTCTGCACCCGTATGCACCGCATGAACGCGCGCGCCATTGCCCAGATGAAACCGTGCCACGGGGTCATAGGGGCTGCCATCCGCGGTCTTGGCTTCCAGCAAATAATAGGCTGCAAGCGAAGCGCTTTGATTTTCGATACCCTTAGGCAGATCCGCCTGTTTCAGCCAGTGGTTTAGGCTTGGGATCGGCGATAGGGTGACAAAAGTGGATAGCCCCGTCAAATCCTGTGCCAAGTCTGCGGCCACTTGTTTGATTAAGGAATTGCCAAAGGAAATACCGGCCAACCCGGCTTGGCAATTGGAAATGGAATAAAAAACAGCCGTATCGGCATCTCCGGCGCTGATGGCTTCGCGTTCATCTGCCAGCAGGTCTTGGATAGAATTGGGAATGCCTTTCGTCAGCGCAACCTCTACAAAAATCAGTGGTTCATTTGGCATGGATGGGTGGAAAAATCCAAAGCAACGCCGATCTTCCGGTTTCAGCCGGCGGCGCAGGTCATCCCAACTGTCGATGGCATGTACGGCCTCATAGGCAATGATTTTCTCCAAAATATCTGCGGGGCTGCTCCAATTTATTGGACGCAAGACCAAGAATCCACGGTTGAACCAGGAGGCGAACAGGTGTTTGAGATCCACATCTAAGGGCCCCAAATCGGTCCGGTCCTTGATAACCTGTAGCAGGTCTTTGCGCAGTTGCACCAATTGCCCCGTCGCACCAGGCACCTGATTGAGCCGCCGGGCCAGTTCTTGGCGTTTTGGTTCGCTGGCGATAGCAAAGCTTCGATAGGTGTGTTTGTTCGGATTGGTCTTATAGGCTTTGAGGCTGGCGATTACCTCTTCCGGGTCGATTTCCAGCTCATGGGTCATGAACTCAAAAAAGACTAATTTTTCATGTGCATTCATCGCCGCGTAACGATCTAGGACGGTGTGGGCCATGGCCATGCCAGAGACCTCGCCAATACTGTCCAAAAGCGCACGGGCCAGATCCTTGGTGCTGCGCCCCTCAGTCTCTTTCGACAGGAACTTTTGATAGCGGCGTTCAAAAAGCGTCGAGACCAGTTCGCTGAAAAAACTCATTGTGCCGGCCCGTGCAGATGGCGGCGGCGGTCGAGAATATCAACACGGCGCTTTGGCATTTGCCGAGCCGCGAGCACAGTGGCCATTGTCAGAACATTTAAGATCACAGTTTTTTCCATACGTAGCTTGCCACGCAGTACTCTGGCGGCATCAAAAACTAGTCCCATGCTTCGCATCCTTGGTCAATAAATTTTATGTGAGATTGTCTATTGTGTTGGATTGAAATCGCGACCGTTTCGACATGAAAAAACGCCTATCAGGAGCTGTGCTTACCCGTTTTCAGGCTGCCAATTCGCGCGGCTGTGACGTTGCGTTGCAAAAGGCTAGGGTAGCTTATTCCGCTGAGCTCACCTGTTTCATCAAAGGATATTCTGTGCCGTCAGCAACCGCCGGCTGCGCGGCCGGCGCTTAAACTGAAAGGGCGCCCAAACCTCGATCGACGGGCGCCTGGCCGACGGCTAATGCGCGTGAGGCGATAATTGAGGCCCAGTGAAGCTGAGAGGTTGATCCGCTTTAACCTAGGAGCCGCCGCGCGATGACCTGCGCCTGAATTTCCCCGGCGCCTTCAAAGATGTTCAATATTCGCGCATCGCACAGAACACGGCTGATTTTATATTCTAAGGCGAACCCATTGCCGCCATGGATTTGCAGCGCGTTATCTGCGGCCGCCCAGGCGACACGTGCCCCCAGAAGTTTGGCCATGCCCGCCTCTATGTCACAGCGTCGACCTTCATCTTTTTCGAAGGCACTGAAGTAAGTCAATTGCCGCGCCACTGTCAGCTCTACTGCCATCATTGCCAATTTATTGGCCACGCGGGGAAAGGCGATGAGGGGTTTGCCAAATTGTTTGCGATCCATGGCGTAACGATAGGCTAGATCAAGCGCTGACTGCGCCACTCCTACGGCGCGCGCAGCAGTTTGGATACGGGCGCTTTCGAACGTTTCCATCAACTGCTTAAACCCTTTGCCAGTTTCCCCGCCCAAAAGGTTCTCCCCTTTCACCTGGAACCCATCAAAGGCCAGCTCATATTCCTTCATGCCGCGATAGCCCAGGACCTCAATCTCACCGCCGGTCATGCCTTCACTTGGAAAAGGAACCTTGTCGGTGCCGGGCGTTTTTTCGGCTAAGAACATCGAAAGGCCTTTATAATCCGTGGTTTCTGGGTCCGTGCGGGCCAATAAGGTCATGATATGTGTGCGCGTTGCGTGGGTGATCCAGGTTTTATTGCCCGTCACGCTCCAATCACCACCTGATTTGACGGCGCGGGTGCGCAGGGCGCCAAGATCGGATCCGGTATTGGGTTCGGTGAACACCGCTGTCGGCAGTTTTTCTCCACTGGCCAATGCGGGCAACCACTTTTCTTTCTGTGCTTCCGTGCCGCCGGCAATAATCAGCTCCGCCGCAATCTCGCTGCGTGTGCCGAGCGAGCCCACACCGATATAACCGCGGGACAATTCTTCACTGACCACGCACATTGAGGCTTTTGACAGACCAAACCCACCATATTCCTCAGGGATCGTCAGACCAAAGACACCCATTTCAGCCAGTTCATCAATCACCTCCATTGGGATCAACTCATCTTTGAGGTGCCATTCATGGGCGTGGGGTTCGACCTTTTCGATCGCATAGCGCCGAAATTGTTCGCGGATCATCTCAAGTTCTTCGTCCAGGCCAGAGGCCTCGAGGATCGTATTGGCTTCCAATTCCTGCATTAAGGTCACCAGACGCAGACGCGCGGCCTGGGTGTTGCCATCCTGTGCCAGCTGAGCTGCAGCGCCGGTGGTGAGCGGGGCAGCGACGTCAGAGGTAAGGCCCATATCTTGTAAGCGAATGACTTCTGTTTGGTTCATCGGAATACCGCCGGTCAATTGGCATAGATATTCTCCAAAAGCGATTTGGTGAATCAGCTGTTCGGTCTCACCGAATTTTTGCTGCGCGTGCAAAGCCTCGGCCCAGCGCTGCATCTGCTGGAGACTTTGCACATAGGTGGCCAGCCAAGCGAAGCCATGCGCCGCGGTCTGGTGATCTTCAATCAGCGAGTTTTGGATCCGGCCATCGGCACTGACCATATCTCGCAGTCGTATGCGCGCCGCCTCGCAGACTGCTTCAGCCGCAGGCAGTGCCTCGGCGGCGAGGGAGAGCAAATTTGGGAGAAGTACCGGAGCCGTCATTTTCACATCCTATTTCTGCAGTCACGCGCTAACGCTTTTTGAGTAATCTAGGTTGCTTGCAGTCGCAGCACAACTTTCATTCAAAATAAAATGCTATTTTGAAGTATTATGTCGCAGTCGAATTGTAGTGTGGTGGCAATCGTATGCCGCTACGCTTCGCCTATGACCCAGACTTTGAGCCTATATACTGCTGATTTACTTCTTTTGATTGCGGCGACAGCCGTGATTGCAGGGATGGTGAAGGGTATTGTTGGATTTGCCATGCCAATGATCTTTATCACTGGCATGACCATTTTCGTCGGACCAGATTTGGCGCTGGGTATTTTGATTCTTCCCACGCTTGTCACCAATGGTTGGCAGGCGGGCCGACAGGGTTTTACGGCCGCGCTCAGCTCGCTTTATGACCATCGTTGGTTTTTGGGGCTGGGCTACGGGGTGCTTTTGGCAACCACCCAGCTTGTCCCGCTTATGTCACAGGAGTTGTTCTTTCTCTGCCTTGGACTCTTGGTTGTGGGCTTCGCCAGTTTGATGCTGAGTGGCTGGAAGCCCCAAGGGCGCAGCGGTGTGGGATTGTCCTTTGTCTGTGCGGTTATTGCCGGCATTGGCGGCGGAATTTCGGGTGTTTGGGGTCCCCCGACTGTGATGTATCTGTCGGTCTATCAACTGGAAAAGCAGGCCCAAATGCGGGCGCAGGGGGTGATTTATGGCCTTGGGGCCGTATTGCTGTTATTTGGCCACCTCGGCTCGGGCATCGCCACGCCGCAGGCGTTGAGCCTTGGCGGCTTTGCAATTGCTCCTGCCTGTTTGGGCATATGGATCGGGTTTAAAATTCAAGACCGTATCAACCAAAATATGTTTCGCATCGCGACGTTGAGCGTTTTAATCTTGGCTGGCCTCAATTTGATCCGCCGTGGGGTGATGTAATCCTTGGTCCCGCAGCAAAATGAGCCGATTTAAGCGCCCAACGCAATCGCGCGCACGTCATCATCAATATACGGCAGATATTGCTTGAAATTTTCGCTGAACATCGCGACGAGCTTTTCGGCCTGCGCGTCATAGGCCTCTTTGTCTTCCCATGTGCGTCGAGGTTCGAGCAAGAGATCTGCCACGCCCGGCACAGAGGTTGGCACTTCAAAACCAAAATTTGGATCGGCGCGAAATATGCCATTGGCCAGGGTGCCATCGAGCGCGGCGCTGAGTAACAGACGGGTGGCACGTATCGGCATACGGCTTCCTTTTCCATAAGCGCCGCCTGTCCAGCCGGTATTTACTAACCAGCAGGTTGCACCGTGTTTGGCGATTTTTTCGCGCAGAAGGTTGCCATAAACTTCAGGACGGCGCGGCATGAAGGGGGCGCCGAAGCAGGTTGAGAAGGTAGGTTGGGGTTCCGTCACTCCGCGCTCTGTACCGGCCACTTTGGCGGTGAAACCTGACAGAAAATGATACATGGCCTGCGCTGGCGTCAAGCGGGCAATCGGTGGCAAGACGCCAAAGCTGTCACAGGTCAACATGATGATATTTTTTGGATGCCCGCCAAGCGCCGTTGGCGAGGCGTTTGAGATGTATTCCAGAGGATAGGCGCAGCGCATATTGGCCGTCAGGCTGTCATCATCGAAATCTAACTCTCTGGTTTCGGGATCATAGACCATATTTTCAATGACAGTGCCGAATTTCGCAGTCGTCGCGAAAATTTCTGGTTCGGCCTCTGCACTGAGATTGATGGTTTTGGCGTAGCAACCACCTTCAAAATTGAAGGTGCCGCGATCAGACCAGCCATGCTCATCGTCGCCGATTAAAACGCGGGAGGGATCCGCCGAAAGGGTGGTTTTGCCCGTGCCCGAAAGCCCAAAGAAAACGGCGGTGTCCACTGGGTTGCCAGGCGCATGATTGGCCGAGCAGTGCATCGGCATAATGCCTTTTTCGGGCAGCAAATAGTTGAGCAACGAGAAGACGGATTTCTTATTCTCACCTGCATATTCAGTGCCGCCAATAAGGATGATCCGGCGGTCGAAATTCATCGCTATCACAGTCTCAGAACCGCAATTGTGGCGCTCGGGGCTCGCGTGGAAGGATGGGCAATTTATCACAGTCCAATCGGCAGTGAATTCTTGTAGCTCGTCAGCGTCAGGCCGGCGCAACATATGGCGAATGAACAGCCCATGCCAGGCTAGCTCTGTCACCATGCGTACATAGAGGCGGTTGGCGGGATCCGCGCCACCATAGAGGTCCTGCACAAAATAATCACGCCCCTGCATGTGAGCGATCATATCCTCATAGAGCGCCTCAAAACCCGCTTCAGACATTGCGGCATTATTTTCCCACCAAATGCTATCGGCCACAGAGGCGGTTTTGACCACATGTTTGTCTTTTGGAGATCGGCCAGTGAATTTGCCGGTAGAAACTAAGAATGCGCCACCCTTCCCAAGTTGGCCCTCTTCTCGTGCCAAAGCGTGTTCGATGAGCGTGGGTTCCAGGTGGTTGTAATAGACAGTCCCCAGCCCGGTGATACCTTGATCGTCGAGGGTGAATTGGGGGTTTACGCGTCCATTGGTCATGCCGTTGCTCCTGGGCTTGCATTTCTCAAACAGCCTTTAACATGCGACGATAGACCATCAACAGTATTGGGACCTGTAGTTAGCGCAATCAGCGGCAGTTTGGCGCAATAATCTTTTGACTTTGGCAAAATTAACGTCACTGAAGCGAATTGCACATCATAGTTCTGCGAGTTGTAGGCTGATTCGTAGTTACGTGTTGCACAGATCGGCAAAACTGCAGAAAGTGGTGATAGATATCAGTGTTAAAATGTTGAGCCGATCAGAGGACGGTACCGATGCCAAGAATAATTCTTGTCGATGATGATCGCAGTCACATGATGTCCCTCTCTATGATGCTTGAAGCTGAAGGGTTTGAAGCTGAATGCTATGGCGATGGGCGCGCCGCATGGGAGGCTTTGTCAAAGTCTCTGCCTGATATTTTGGTGTTGGAAACGAAGTTGCCGGGTCTCGATGGTATGGATGTGTTGCAACGTCTGAGGCGCGTGTCGACTATCCCTGTGATGTTTTGCACCACGAGAGACGATGAGATTGACGAAGTGTTAGGTCTGCGTATAGGGGCCGATGATTATGTTAAAAAACCATGTTCGCCACGGGTCTTGCTCGAACGTATCCGCGCGCTACTGCGACGATGGGAGGTGTTGGGGGAAGATCAAGCGTCAGAGGGAGACGATACGACCATTATGGTGCGTGGCCATCTGTCGATGGAACCGATGCGCCACGGGGTGACTTGGCGTGGACTGGCCGTTGCCTTGACTGTAACGGAATTTTCTTTGCTGAAGACCCTGGCTGTCAGACCGGGCTTTGTCAAAAGCCGCGATCAACTGATGGATGTGGCCTATGACGATCAGGTCTATGTCGATGACCGGACAATAGACAGCCATATCAAACGACTGCGCAAAAAGATGCGACGGGTGGACGGTAACTTTGATGCAATTGAGACACTCTATGGGATCGGTTACCGATATAATGAAGCTTAAGTCTCGATCGTCGCGAGGATTGGATGGTCGCAATGAATGACCTCATCGTTTGCCGCCGAGATCGATGGTTTATGGGGGTTCTGCGATCGCCGATGACCCGTCGGCTCACCTTGTCCCATCTGTTGGTGGTATTGCTCCCGGCAGCGGCGACGCGGGGTCTTGGTTTGACCCAGTTGACGCCAAAAGTGCTGGTGATCATTGAAGGCCTGCCGACGGCTTTTGGAGATATCTTGTCTGCGTTTCTGTCAAATGCCAATCAACGAGGCGCCTGGGGGGATGACATTCGGATCTGGACGCGGATTCAAGAACGCATGGTTGTGGTCGTTGTCGAAGACACAGGCCCGCCGTTTCCGGAAGGTGTGAACCAATCCCTGTTTTTGGCTGGAGATCCGGCCACATTGGGCGAGCAGGACGTGGAGGGTTTCACGGCCGGTCTTGCTGAGGCTGCGCAGATTGTTGCGGCCCATTCAGGTGTCATTCGCGCAGAGCCAGTTCAGCCCTCGGGCGCGGGTCAGGCTTTTGGCGCGCGCTTTTTGTTCGGTCTGCCGGTTTAACGTCATGGGCTATGATACTTGGAGAAATTACAGCGATGACGATGACGCGTTATTGGTGCATGGCACAGCCGTATCGGTTGACGGTTGCGGGCTGTTGATCCTTGGACCTTCAGGTGCCGGTAAATCCAGCCTTGCGATTGAAATGCTGGCTCTCGGGGCGCAGTTGGTTTCAGATGATCGCGTCTGGCTTCGCGCTTCAACAACGGGTTTGCGCCTGCAGGCGCCTCAGGCCGTTGCAGGGCGTGTTGAAGCGCGCGGTCTTGGGCTTCTATCCTGTGCACATACGCCCGAGGCGTCGTTGAAGTTTTGCCTAGATCTGTCACAAACCTGTGATCGCCGCTTGCCTTTTGTTCAGGAAGTCACGAGATTGGGCCACAGCGTTTCGGTTATTCCCGGTGGGCCGCAGGTGCCGCGGGCTGCGGCGTTCATGCTTTTGCTTCAAAATGGATTTGCAGCCGATGACTGACAAAATTCAACCGGTGCATGTTGTGCTCGTGACTGGCCCATCTGGTGCCGGGAGAACCACTGCGATCAATGCTTTGGAAGATGCTGGCTTTGAGTCCATTGATAACATGCCTTTGAGCCTCGCACCGAGATTATTTGAAACACCGGGCTTAAGTCGGCCGATTGCTCTGGGCCTTGATACGCGAAATCGAGATTTCTCTACCGCTCAAATGATGGACACAATTGCGATATTATCTGCCAACCCGTCCATAATACTTGAGGTTCTTTATTTGGATTGCTCGGTGGATGTGCTGATCCGGCGGTTCTCAGAAACTCGGCGTCGGCATCATCTATCGCCAGATGGTGCGGCGCTTGCCGGGATAAAGCTCGATTTGTATTTGATGCAGCCGGCGCGCGTCAGAGCCCATGTTTTGATCGATACGACCCAACTGTCGCCTCATGACCTGCGGGCGGAGGTCACCCGCTATTTTGCCCTAAACACCGGCAATCCAATGGCAATTTCTGTGCAGTCCTTTTCGTATAAGCGTGGCACGCCGCGTGGCATTGATATGATGTTTGACTGTCGCTTTATGCGTAACCCCTATTGGGATGAAAACCTCAGAGCAGAAGATGGCCGTAATCCGAAGGTGCAGGCCTATGTGGCGGAAGACGAGAATTTCCCGGCGTTCAAACAAAAAGTGCTTGATTTGATAGATCTTGTGATCCCGGCCCATGTGGCTGAGGGGCGTGCGCATTTGGCCATTGGCTTTGGCTGTACGGGTGGCAAACATCGATCCGTTACCATGGTTGAAATGTTACAGAAAGAATTGCAATTGCGCGGCTGGCATGTGAGCATACGTCACAGAGAGCTGCTGGAACAGGCGGCTCCGTCAGACACTTCAGACTCTAAGGTTTTGAGCAGTTGATAGGTATCGTTATCGTAGCGCATGGCGGGCTGGCCACCGAATATAAGGCGGCGATGGAGCATGTTGTGGGCGCGCAACGGGGCATTGCGGCGGTTGCAATCAGTGCAGATTGCGACCGTGACGCCAAACGGATCGAAATTTGCCAAGCGGCTGATGGGGTGGATATTGGCGGTGGGGTAGTGATTGTGACTGATATGTTTGGCGGTTCGCCCTCCAACCTATCACTGTCTGCCTGCAATTGCGCCAATCGCCGAGTGCTTTACGGCGCCAATCTGCCGCTGCTGGTCAAACTCGCCAAGTCTCGCAGCCAAACCGTGCCAGAAGCGATTTCGCGGGCCATCGACGCAGGTCGGAAATACATGGATTGTCTCCCTGAGACTCAATAGGACGAAAACGTGCTGCAAATATTGGATATTATTAACGAGAAAGGCCTCCATGCGCGGGCCTCTGCGAAATTTGTGGAAACGGTTGAGAAGTTTGATGCGGGCGCTGTTGTGCGCAAAGATGGGCTGTCTGCCGAAGGAGACAGCATCATGGGATTGTTAATGCTGGCCGCAGCAAATGGCACCTCTATCGAGGTTGAAACGCGTGGCGCAGAGGCGGTGGCCTTGGCGGAGGCTTTGCGCGATTTGGTGACCAGTCGTTTTGGCGAAGCGGCCTAGGCCAGATTTTCCCATCTCCAAATCGCAAAGGCCCGCCATTGAGACGGGCCCGTGTTACGATCCTAAAAACTGCGTTTCGGCTTAGGCCAGCTTTGTTGTCAACTGTGGTACAACATCAAACAAATCCCCCACGAGGCCGAAATCGGCCACTTGGAAGATTGGTGCCTCTTCATCCTTGTTGATCGCAACGATGACTTTGGAATCTTTCATACCAGCCAAATGTTGGATAGCACCCGAAATGCCAACGGCAACATAGAGATCTGGTGCCACAACCTTACCAGTTTGCCCCACTTGCCAGTCATTCGGCGCATAGCCAGAATCAACCGCTGCTCGAGAGGCACCCACTGCGGCGCCCAATGTGTCGGCCAAATCTTCGATAATTTTGAAATCATCTTGGGAGCCAACCCCGCGGCCGCCAGAGACCACAACTCCTGCAGATGTGAGTTCAGGGCGGTCGCTTTCGGCAACCTTATCTTCCACCCAAGAGGACAAGCCGGGATCGCCGGCGGCATCAATACTGGTGACTGAGGCTGCGCCGCCTTCACCTGTTGCATCGAAGGTTGAGGTGCGGATCGTGGCGACTTTGGTCGCATCGGTGGATTTTACCGTTTGGATCGCATTGCCGGCATAGATGGGTCGCTCGAATGTGTCTGCATCAATGACCGCGGTCACTTCGGAAATGACCATCACATCCAAAAGTGCCGCAACACGCGGCAGGATGTTCTTGGAGGCCGAGGTGGAAGGCGCGACGATGTGGCTGTAATCGCTTGCGAGCGATACAATCAAAGCAGCAACAGGTTCGGCAAGATCATGGCCATAGGCGTCATTTTGTGCGCAAAGCACTTTGGAGACACCTTCGAGCTTCGCGGCCGCTTCAGCTGCGGATGCGCAGCCAGAACCGACGCAGAGCACAGTCACGTCGCCCATTTGTTTTGCGGCGGTGAGAGCTTTTGCAGTTGAGTCAA
>Ga0213869_10000130_pt1 | contig 58780 bp, 53 predicted proteins | sample PICome_10_FD_160083 | JGI IMG/M metagenome (GOLD analysis project Ga0213869, IMG submission 160083) | Coastal seawater microbial communities near Pivers Island, North Carolina, United States - PICO132 | ecosystem: Environmental > Aquatic > Marine > Coastal | place: USA: North Carolina... | reverse complement strand
CCTATGACGCCAAGCTCATTATACCCGGTGGGGTTAACAGCCTTGCTTTTGTGGTTTCAGAAAATTTCAATGCCCTTTTGGGCTACAACAATGCACAAAGCTATGCGATTGCCCTCGGGCATTTGTCGGACCGCCTTCAAGGCGCGCCAGCACTGCATTTCCCGCCCGGCGGTGATGCCCATGGCCTCACACAAGCCGAGATGAAATTCATCCAATTCCGCTTGACGACATTAGGATTTGATACCAATGGCGCAGATGGTTTCGCAGGGCCCAATACTGAAATTGCGGTTGAGGCCTACCAAGCTGCTCAACATCTTCCAGTGGATGGGTTTGCTGGCCTATCGCTGCTCAAGCGCCTGCAATCAACCTAGCAAGACGATCTTATTTTGCTAACTGCATTTGCCCCGGCCGAACCGCCATCCGCGTTTTTTGCCCATAAAACCCATCAATAGCCAAATGCGTTTATCGTCATCAATCCTCTCTATCGTAGCGATGTAGTCTGCGAAAGGTCAATTCATAACTTGAACCTCATCTCCCGGTGCAAACTGATCGGCCGGCAATACGTTGCCCTGAGTGTCGCAGCGCGCCATGAGCCCGGCAATAAGATCTGTCGGCAGGGCCTTAGGCCGGCCATCAAAACCAACCAACTGCGTTACACCAACAGTTGAATTAATCTTACGCCATGGCGCGGTATCCAACTCAAAAGATACAAACATATATCCAGGAAAAAGAGGGCGTGTCTGCTGAACAAATCTTGTCGAACACCGCTGAGTGACATCTAGCATCGGCAAAAAGTCTCAAACCCCTGGCGATTTAGATTGCGCTGGGCTAAACAATGAGATTTTGGTTTATACTGTAATAAGAACCAATTTTTAGTGCTCATAGAAGGCACTCCAATATATCGTTCGCTAAAATAAATTATCAAATATCTTAAGATCAAAAATGAGCCGGTTAAATGGAAAGTAAGTCCATCAAACCACACCCGCAACAAATATTTTGTTATTTCAGATAACTATCTGACCAACCGGAGCTTTGAGTCTGAATGAGTGGGCCTGTGCTTCACAAGCAGATCTGGTTTTTTATAGTCTGACGCGCCTAAAATGGTCGGTACTGCCGGACTTTGCCCCATGCCAGGCGTCAAACGGTGGCGAATTAGGGCCACGGGATGCGCGCGCAGGGTCATCCGCATAGAAACATAATCTTCCACCACCTCCTCGCCCTGTGTCATCTGCGGCAAATAGGCTGGATCCTCTGCAATGTTTTCCCCTTCAAGATCTTGCGCAAAGAGCGGTAAAGGGCGTTCTGCGGTGATTGCCTTGGCAGCCCAAAGCGCCTCGCGACGCGACAACCCAAGGCTGTGAAACGCGTCCGCCTCCGCCAAGGCTTGGATCATTTTTGGGCTCACACCGGCTTTACGCCAAACCGCGTCCACATCCTGATACCCGTTACCGCGCGCGGCCGTCAGCCATGCAACATCCTCCTCACGCATCGCTTGGATTTGCCGAAACCCAAGCCGCAGAGCCAAACCGCCAGCGCCATCAGGCTCCATCACATTGTCCCAATAGCTGGCGTTGACGCAAATGGGGCGCAGCTGCACCCCATGGGCACAGGCATCACGAACAATTTGCGCTGGTGCATAAAACCCCATGGGCTGCGCATTCAACAAAGCACAGGCAAAGATTCCCGGATAATGATATTTAAGCCAACTGGACGCATAGACCAAAAGCGCAAAACTGGCAGCATGGCTTTCAGGAAATCCATAGGCGCCAAAGCCTTCAATTTGTGAAAAACAGCGCGTGGCAAAATCCTCATCATAGCCATTACGCTGCATGCCATTCATGAAAAGCGTTTTAAATTCACTGACATTGCCATGCTTTTTAAACGTTGCCAAAGATCGCCGCAAACGATCGGCTTGCTCTGGCGTGAAGCCCGCTCCAACGATGGCAATTTGCATGGCCTGTTCTTGAAACAAAGGTACACCAAGAGTTTTGCCCAAAACCGCGCCCAAAGCATCAGAAGGAAAGCTCACCGGTTCCTCACCATTGCGGCGGCGAATATAGGGATGCACCATGTCTCCTTGAATAGGGCCAGGACGAATGATCGCCACCTCTATAACCAGATCATAAAAACAGCGTGGGCGCATGCGAGGTAAGAAATTCATCTGCGCCCGACTTTCCACTTGAAACACACCCAGACTGTCCGCGCGACATAACATATCATAAACCGCTGGATCCTCAGGGGGCAGGGTGGCCAATGTGTACTCCACACCATAATGCGCCGAAATCAAATCAAAGGCCTTGCGGATGCAGGTCAGCATGCCCAGGGCGAGAATATCCACCTTTAAGATGCCCAGACTGTCGATATCATCTTTGTCCCAGCAAATGACCGTACGTCCTTCCATACTGGCATTTTCAATTGGCACCAACTCATCCAGCCGGCCATCTGTGATGATAAATCCCCCAACATGTTGAGATAAATGCCGCGGGAAGCCAATCACTTCATAGATCAAAGCCATCGTTTGCCGCAAACGCGAATTGCTGCCGTCCAGACCAATCTCTGCCATACGCTCCGCCTCTAGGCCTTTGGTGGAGAAAAACCCCCAAAGCTGCGAGGATAAGGCACCGATGGTATCTTCCGATAGGCCCATAGCGCGGCCCACCTCGCGTATCGCCCGCTTGCCCCGGTAATGCACCACCGTAGCGCACAGGCCTGCGCGATGACGACCATAGCGCTCATAAATATGTTGGATCACCTCTTCGCGGCGCTCATGCTCAAAATCTACGTCGATATCCGGTGGCTCATTGCGCGCCTCTGAGACAAAACGCTCAAACACCATCGTACCAACCTCCGGGCTGACTGAAGTGACACCTAGGCAATAGCACACAACCGAATTGGCCGCCGATCCACGCCCTTGGCACAAAATACCTCGGCTACGGGCAAAGGCAACTATGTCATGTACAGTCAAGAAATAAGGTTCATAATTGAGCTTGGCGATCAGCTGTAACTCATGTTCGATGATCTTTTTCACCCGCTCACTGGCGCCACTTGGATAGCGCCACGCGAGCCCCTCATAGGCCAAACGGCGCAGCCGATCACTTGAGCTTTCGCCTGCGCTTAATTCCGAAGGATACTCATACCGCAAAGCATCCAAGGAAAATGTAAGCTGCTCTACGACCTCTGCCGTTTTGTGCAATGCCTCTGGATAGGTTTGAAACAGGATGGCAGCCTCCTCCAGCGAGCGCAGACGCTGCTCCGCATTAGCCTGCGCCGACCGACCCAAAGCATCCACCCGCACCCCAAGACGAATGGCGGTGAGCGTATCGGTCAACCGGCGCCGCGCGCCGTGGTGCATGATAGGGGCGGCAGAGGCCACCAATGGTAAGGCATGTCGCTCCGCCAATGCAGCGATTCGGGCAAAATGCTCCTCATCTTGCCCATCATAACGAGGGGATAAGAGCAGCATCACATCTTCTGCGAAGCGGCGCGTGAGCCTCCGAAGATGTGACACCCATGAGGGCGCGCCAGGCTGCACCTTTAAGGCAGGTGGCGCGTGTAGCAAAATAAGCTGATCACCGCCAAATTCTAGCAGGTCGTCAAATTCCAAATCGCAACCACCTTTGTCCACCCGCAACCGCCCACGAGAAATCAAACGACACATCTGACCCCAGCCCACACGCGTTTTGGGCAAAAGCGTTGCGGACAGACCCTCCCTTAGGACAATCTTAGCCGCCGGCAGCAATCGTGGTGTATTGTAAATATGCGCCGAAATGCTGCGACGGAATCCTGGTGGCGCAGGCGGGCCAACCAACCCAATGGTGCGATCAAACTCTTGCCGTTCAGCCACCTGCCGGGCAATCTCCCGCGCTCGGGTATGTGCCCGCACGATACCCGCTACAGAATTCACATCCGCAATCGCCACCGCCGACAACCCCAAGAGTGCCGCGCGATCCATATATTCCTCCGGATGAGAGCCTCCAGTCAAAAAGGTAAAATTCGAACAGGCTTGCAGCTCCGCCCAAGCCAGACGACGATGTGGAAAAGGAAGAACATCAGAACGGGACATAAGATCAGACTCAGCAGCAGACTCCTATATGTTCACATTTTGTTCTCATTTGCAATTCTTATGCTCCCAACCAAAGAGACAAAGCTCTTTACGCAACGGCACGCCCAAAAAAAGCCTCTCTACTTTCATCAAATTTACTTTAAACTGGATGAAATGGAGGACAAAATGACAGATATCGTAATTCTTGGCGGCGCACGCACAGCCATTGGCACTTTTGGCGGCAGCCTCGCGGGTGTCAGCCCAATTGATCTCGGGGCGATCGCCGCCAAAGCCGCGCTCGCCCGTGTAGAGGTTGCAGCCGAACAAATCGGCCATGTCGCCTTTGGTCATGTCATCAACACCGAACCGCGCGATATGTATCTGTCCCGCGTCGCCGCTTTAGAAGCTGGCATCTCTGACCAAACGCCGGCAATGAACGTCAATCGCCTTTGCGGATCGGGTCTGCAGGCCATCGTTTCTGTTGCGCAATCCTTGATGCTTGGTGATGCGGATTTTGGACTGGCCGGTGGCGCAGAAAATATGAGCCGCTCGCCCTATATCATGCAGGCCCAGCGATGGGGCCAAAAGATGGGGGATGTCAAAACGCTCGACATGATGCTCGGCGCGTTGCACTGCCCCTTTGGCACCGGCCATATGGGCGTCACCGCCGAGAATGTTGCGCAAGAACATACCATCACCCGCGCCGATCAAGATGCCTTTGCTTTAGAAAGCCAGACCCGCGCCGCAGCTGCGATTGCGAACGGGCGATTTGTCGACCAAATCACCCCCGTACCGATCAAAGTCAAACGCGATATGGTGGATTTCATCACCGATGAACATCCCAAAGCCACCAGCGCCGAAGTTTTAGCCGGACTGCGGACAGTCTTCCAAAAGGAGGGAACCGTTACTGCGGGCAATGCCTCGGGGATCAATGACGGGGCAGCCGCAATTGTCTTGGCGCGCGCGGACGCAGCCGAACGCGCTGGCCTCACGCCAAAATTCCGCCTACTCGGCTATGGTCACGCCGGCGTGCGGCCCCAAGTGATGGGCATTGGGCCAGTGCCTGCAGTAGAAAATCTGATGGCCAAAACCGGATTGACCATCCATGATTTTGACGTTGTCGAGAGCAATGAAGCCTTCGCTGCGCAGGCCGTCGCGGTTAATCGCGGCCTTGGCTTGGACCCTGCACGGGTCAACCCAAACGGCGGCGCAATCGCTCTGGGTCACCCAGTGGGGGCGACAGGGGCGATCATCATGGTGAAGCTTATGGCCGAATTGGAACGCAGTGGCGACTCCAAAGGACTTGCCACCATGTGCATTGGCGGCGGCCAAGGGATCGCCGTGGCGATTGAGCAGATTTAGAACCCAACGGGGCACCCCTAACAACAGCGGCACCCCCCAAAATTAAAATGCGGAAGAGTTACTTGCTGCCGATACGATACAAATAGGCGTAAATATTGCGCGCGTCTTCTTCCTTCCGCACTTTAAAGCTCATTTTCGCTCGGGCTTTTTTATCGTCAAGAAACACCTTTAAGAAACCCTTTGGGTCTTGGACATAAGCCGAAAACGTCTCTTCTATCCAAATCAAACCCAGCTCTGCGCCCGCCTTCACCAAAGATTTTCCGTAACGATAACCCGGTACAGCACCTGCTGTTGCACCGGCGACGTTATATAGGTTCGGACCGGATTTACTGTTGCGCCCGGCCAGCTTTTCGCCGGCATCCGTCACAACCACATGGCAGGCGACACATTGTTTGTTGAAGGCCACTTCGCCAGCGGACGCGTCACCAGAGGCACTGTGACCATCCGCCCAAGCGCTAGAAGCCATCATCCCTGCGAGTATAAAAACAATAAACCGGTTCATTTTATTCTCCCAAAAATTTCACGCTGATAAAAATTGAGCTTTAAGCGGCCACATCGAACACAGCGCATTGCTTCCATAGCTCAGACAGAGCCGCAACCAAGTGATCCACATCAGCATCACTGTGCAAGGGCGAGGGCGTAAACCGCAGACGCTCCGTACCTTTTGGAACGGTTGGGTAATTGATTGGTTGAACATAAATGCCAAAACTATCCATCAAATAATCAGCCAGCATTTTGGTCTTCACAGCATCTTTGATCATCACTGGCACGATATGGCTATCATTGACCAAATGTGGGATCCCGGCTTTATCCAGCCCAGCGCGCAAACGAGCCACTTGCGCGCGTTGACCCATCCGCTCAACGGAGCTGGTTTTGAGATGCGCAATCGAGGTGCGCGCTGCGGCTGCAACCGCAGGGGGCAGGGCCGTGGTAAAAATAAATCCCGACCCAAAAGACCGGATAAAATCGCACATCGCTTCTGAGCCGGTGATATAACCGCCCACACAGCCAAACGCCTTACCTAGGGTGCCCTCAATGATGTCGATACGATGCGCCAAACCTTCACGGTCACTGATGCCGCCACCGCGTGGACCATACATGCCAACCGCATGAACCTCATCAAGATAGGTAAAAGCCTCGTGTTTTTTGCAAACATCCAATATCGCGGCAATCGGAGCAATGTCCCCATCCATGGAGTACACGCTTTCAAATGCAACAATCTTGGGGCGATCACCACAAGCGACCAACTTACGATCAAGGTCTTCGACATTATTGTGCGCCCAAATCATTTTCTCGGCCTTGGAATGTCGAATGCCTTCGATCATAGACGCGTGATTTTCGCTGTCTGACAAAATCACAGCATTGGGGATCTTCGCTCCCAGCGTGGCCAGTGTTGTCCAGTTGGAAACATAACCAGATGTGAACAGAAGGGCCGCTTCTTTGCCATGCAAATCCGCCAGCTCCGCCTCAAGCAGCAAGTGGTCGTGATTGGTTCCGCTTATATTGCGCGTGCCACCGGCGCCGGCACCACAGCGCCCGACAGCCTCTTGCATCGCGGCTATCACCGCAGGATGCTGGCCCATACCCAAATAGTCGTTGGAGCACCAAACCGTGACGTCACGCGTGCCACCGTTAAAGCGATTGGTCGCCTGAGGAAACTTACCCGTTTTACGTTCAAGATCAGCAAAATACCGATAGTTGCCATCCTGTTTCAGCTGCTCAAGCTGATTTTTGAAAAAGTGATCAAACGACACGTCGTATTCTTTCTACTGGTCCAGTTCACGCAGGAGCGGATGAAAAGACCGCTTCTTTTGCTTTGTGTGTATATAGGCGAGATCACTTTTATTTCTGCACCGATAGGCAAGTTTTGAGTGTTTTACCCGCGACATTTCAGCCCCCGTAATATGAAATTCAGAAAATTTGAACACCATAGGCAACAAACCATCCCTACCGCCGCTTTCACGAAGACATATTTCGCCCTATGGGGTGCACAACACACAAGGGCAGAATGAATGGACATCTTGGTTCCCGCATGGATAGATGGCCAGTTGCAACCCGTTGAAAAGCGGCAAACCCATTTGCGCAGATCGCGGCATAAAGCCGTGCCTGTTTTTGTCATGCGCGATGCGGAAACCTTGTTGCAACGCCGCGACCTGAGCAAATACCACACCCCCAGCCTTTGGACCAATGCCTGCTGCGCGCAGCGCCGTCTTGAAAAAGAATTGGGGCGGGCGGGCCAAGTGCCGGTTTACCGTGACACGGTAGAATATCATGCTGATGTGGGCGGCGGCATGATCGAGCATGAGGTGGCCGAAATTTATACGCCGCAAGTAGAGCAAATCAACATCCACCCCAATCCCGAGGAAGTGATGGATTATCGCTGGCAAAATCTAAAAAATCTCAACAACGCCATTGCAGAGGAGTCGGAGATTTTTACCCCCTGGCTAAAAATCTACCTCAGCCAGCATTCCAAGGCTATATTTGGCGCCTAAGCTGGATAATCGCGCAGGAAAACCGGTTTTCCGGCCGTGGATTGCTCAGGTTGATAGATATATCCACCCAAATCAAAGTCCACGATTTGTGCCGGGTCTGATAATCGGTTCTGGACAATAAATCGCGCCATCGCCCCACGGGCTTTCTTAGCATAGAAACTTATTATCTTCGCCTGACCGTCTTTCAGCTCCAGAAATTGCGGCGTGATAATCGGCAGATGTGACGCCGATGCGCCCACGGCGCCAAAGTATTCTTGGCTGGCACAGTTGACGAGGGCCTGTGCGCCAGTCGCCTCTGCCTGACTGTTTAACGCCTTTGACAACTCCTGCCCCCAATAGGCATAGAGGGATCCGCCACGATCCGTTTTCAACCGGCTGCCCATTTCAAGCCTATAGGCTTGGATTTGATCCAGAGGCCGCAAAACACCGTAGAGACCGGAGAGAATGCGTAGGTGATCCTGTGCCCAGCGCATGTCATCCTCGCTGAAGCTCGCCGCTTCCAAACCTTGATATGTATCCCCTGCAAAAGCCAAAGCGGCGGGACGCAAAGCCTCATCAGCTGGCTTGTCCGAAAACGCCACGAAGCGCTCGTAGTTAAGCCGCGCAAGGTTTTCGCTAATCGACATTAATTTCTGCAACTGAGGCACCGAAAGATCCCGTGCCGTTTTCGCCAATTTCAACGCATCGGCAGAAAAGTCTGGTGTGGTGACATCTGAGCGCTGCGCCACTGACCAATCCAGCTTTTTCGCCGGTGAAATACAAACCAACATCGTTTCTCTCTCCTCTGTATTCTTAACCTAGAGCAGTCTAGGCAGACTGCAAGATTTCTAAAAAGGCCACGCCAAAACGTTCGGTTCGGGCAGGCGTCATTCCAGATATTTGCGCCAATTGCTCCAATGAGCCTGGGCGCCTTTGAACGATCATACGCAGGGTCGCGGTTGAACAACTCAAGGGCTTTTCCCCGTCAAAAGCCCCGCGGGCCAATTGCAATTGTCGCTCCAACAGCTGATCAAAAAGCTCCCCCTCTGGGCGTCCAGCCATTTTGCGCCGCGCCGGATGGACAGAGGCCTGCTCACCAGTGATCACTGATAAAAACACCTGCCCATAACTTTCCAGCTTCTTCGCCCCTACGCCACCAATTGAAGCCATTTGATCCAAGTTCTGCGGGCGACGCTCAGCCATTTCAATGAGCGTTTTATCATTGAAAATAATATAGGCTGGCACCTTTTGTTGTTCGGACAAAGCGCGCCTCTTGGCTTTAAGCGCAGATAGAAGTGGCGCATCTTCCTCTGACACCAAGGATTTGACCGCCGATTGCCGCTCTTGACCTGCGGCGGTGATGCTGTCCTTGCGCAACTGAATTTGGGCTTCCCCCTTCAATAGAGGCCGCGCGTTCTGCGTAAACCGCAAACCCCCATGACGTTCTGGATCCGGACGTATAAGATCAAATCCCATCATCTGCCGAAAAATTGCTTGCCATTGCGCCTTGCTGATAGCCTTTCCCACTCCAAAAGTTGGCAATTCATGATGCGCACGTTGCCGTACTTTATCCGTGGCATTGCCGCGCAAAATGTCAATTAGGTGGCCGGTGCCAAACCATTCCCCAGTACGCAAAATTGCTGAGAGCGCCATGCGCACAGGTTCTGTACCATCGAAAACCTCAGGCGGCGTATCGCAAAGATCGCAATTGCCGCAGTTCGATGCTGTTTCGCCAAAATAGGTAAGCAATGCCGATCTGCGGCAACTCAAAGCCTCTGCCAAACCCAATAAAGCATTGAGCCGCGCGTGATCTGCCATTTTGCGATCCGCCGGTGCAAGCCCTTCGTCAATTTGTGCCCTGCGCAGGCGAATGTCATCTGCGCCAAAGAGGGTCAAAGTCTCAGCCGGCGCACCATCACGCCCACCTCGGCCAATTTCTTGGTAATAGGACTCAATAGATTTCGGCAAATCCGCGTGGGCCACCCAACGAATATCCGGCTTATCCACCCCCATACCAAACGCAACCGTAGCCACGACGATCAGACCATCCTCTTGCTGAAACCGTGTTTCGACAATTCGGCGATCTTCAGCGTCCATACCGCCGTGATAAAAACAGGCCGAATGTCCCGCTTCGCTCAGCGCTTGTGCCAAAGTTTCCGTCTTGGCCCGCGTGCCGCAATAGATAATACCTGACTGCCCCTTCCGCTCCGCTGCAAAGGAAAGAATTTGCTTGCGCGGTTGATCTTTGGCGGCGAAAGCCAAGTGGATGTTGGGCCGATCAAACCCATGTAAAAAGCTTGCGGGGGGCTGACCGTCAAACAGTTTGTTGACAATTTCCGCTTGGGTCTCTTCATCGGCCGTGGCGGTGAAGGCGGCAAGCGGGACGTTCAACGCCCTGCGCAACTCTCCAATCCGCAGATAGTCAGGACGAAAATCATGGCCCCATTGCGAGACACAATGCGCCTCATCCACTGCGATCATAGACACGCCAACTCGCCGCAACATCCCCAAAGACGAGCCAGCCGCCAGCCGCTCTGGTGCGATATATAAAAGTTTAAGCGTACCTTGCTCCAACCCTTCCCAAACCGCATCAGTTTCTTCGGGCGTATTGCCAGAGGTTAATGCCCCCGCACCGACCCCGGCGGCCTGCAAGGCGCGGACTTGGTCTCGCATCAAAGCAATCAGCGGCGAGATCACCACCGTCACCCCGTCGCGCATTAAGGCAGGCAGCTGAAAACACAGTGACTTCCCACCTCCGGTGGGCATTATAGCCAGTACATTTTGCCCTTCCGCAACTGCCCGCACAATCTCTTCCTGACCAAGACGAAAGGCATCGAATCCGAAGACATCCTTCAGAAGGGTGTTATGGGGCATAACAGATCCGATGGGTCAGCGGCCGTAATAGTCCAAAGTATATCGCAAAGCCTCCACGATCAGCAGCGCGATCAACGGCGTCAAATCAAGCCCACCCATATTGGGCAGAAACTGCCGAATACGGCTATAGATAGGATCCAAAAGACGGTTCAGCCCTGACCAAATTTGGGCGACAATAGGCTGATAAAGGTTCAAAACATTGAAAGCGATCAACCAGCTCATGATCAAATGGGCAATGATAAAGAACCAAATGACGCTCAGAACCATGTAAGGTATCGCGAAAATAGGAGCCATGTGAAACCTCGATAGACTACGTGTGCTACTACCTAAGCACTTCGGCCCCCATCGGCAAGTCGCTTGACAGATCGTGCACACGATCATGGGTTGACCTGCGGGCCCGCGCACTCTTTTCTGACCAAAATTTGGAGAGCCTTCAATGTACCCCTTTGTCCGTCTCGCTTGGCAATTTTTCATTCACCGCAAAGCGGGCAACCTTGCCATCAGGCAAACCCACAAAAGTACACATTACTGCCTGCCTTGGGACTTGGACCTGTGGTGCGAACTCAACAATGGCCGCACCCTGTCGATCTATGACATGGGCCGTCTACCTATGGCCCGTCGCTTGGGCTTATTGGACATTTTGAAACGCAGAGGCTGGGGCCTCACCATCGCTGGCAACTCTGTGCGCTACCGCAAACGCATCCGTGTGTTTGACAAAATTGAAATGCGCAGCCGTGCCCTTTGTGCAGATGCGCGGTTTATGTATGTGGAGCAAAGCATGTGGGTGCGTGGAACTTGTACCGGGCACGCACTTTATCGCACCGCAGTGACCAATGCCAATGGAATTTTGCCTATTGAAAAATTGTGGGCAGAACTCAACCCATGCACGCCGCTGCCGCCAATTCCCGAATGGGTCGCCGCATGGATCACAGCAGAGGACCTACGCCCCTGGCCACCGATGCAGGACAGGCATTAGGTGACACTTGCTTTGGCCATTTCTCTGAGTCAAAGTTGACACAGATTTAGGGACGCCATATGTCAAAACCCAAAACAGAGCAGACCATTTTAATCGCACGTGTGCGTGGCTGGATGATGTTCGATTGGGCCACACAACCCTTTTACACTCTCGGTTTGACCTTCATTTTTGGACCCTATTTCGCCGGAGTGGCCGCACAGTATTACCTGTCTAGCGGATCGGATCTCACCACCGCCAATGCCAATGCGCAGTCAATCTGGTCTTGGGGACAAGCCCTGGCCGGTCTCATCGTTGCGGTCTTGGGCATTCTTGCCGGCGCTTACGCCGATAGTACCGGTAGGCGCATGCCGTGGATTTGGGCCTCGTCCTTAGTCTTTGTGATCTGCTCTTGGATGCTTTGGTATATGGTGCCAGATGGATCTGCGATGTGGTCCTCATTGATCTTCTTCTCCGTCGCCTTTATTGCCGCGGAGCTGGCGCTTGTATTTACCAATGCCATCCTCCCTAGCCTCGGCGACAGGCGGGATGTTGGTAATATCTCAGGCAGTGGCGCCGCCCTCGGCTATACCGGCGGCATCATCAGCCTGTTTATCATGCTGTTTTTCTTTTTTGACGAAGGCGGCAAGACCTTTTGGATCGGGTTGGAGCCAGGCTTTGGTTGGCTGGATGCCCAAAGCCGCGAAGGCACGCGGGCAGTTGGCCCCCTAATCGCGATTTGGTTCGCTATTTTTATGCTGCCATTTTTCCTATGGGTGCGAGAGGACAAAACCCCCAATCGACTGGGCGGGTTGCAACGGTCACTTACAGACTTAAAAAACACTCTCAAAAACATGGTGAAAAGGCCCAGCCTCTTTGCCTTTATGGTTGCGCAAATGTTCTATCGCGACGCGCTCAATGGTCTTTACGCCTTTGGCGGGGTTTATGCAGTTTTAGTCCTGGGTTGGGGTCAAACACAGATCGGTGTTTTCGGAATACTGGGCGGACTATCCGCTGCTATTGTAACGCGGATCTCGGGAAAATATGATCAAAAGCTTGGGCCATTGCCAGTGATTTACTTTCATATCTATGTGCTGATCTTTGTTTCACTTTGCATCATTGCCATGTCCAGGGATAGCTTCTTTGGTTTACCTTTACAGGAAGAGTCCGCAATGCCTGATATCATTTTCTACATCTGCGGCGCAGCCATTGGCGGATCCGGTGGAGGGATCTATGCCGCCAGCCGCTCCATGATGGTACGCCACACCAATCCTGACCGCCCAACCGAAGCCTTTGGTCTATTTGCCCTCGCTGGGAAGGCCACTGCCTTTTTGGCACCACTTCTTATCGGTTTATTTACCTATTGGCTCAATGATGCCCGCCTAGGGTTTACTCCTGTTGTGGGACTGTTCATCTTAGGGATGTTTCTGCTACGCTGGGTTAATCCAAATGGAGATCAATAAAAGTGGGACCGATTTTCTTTAGATATCTTTTTACACTGGCACTCTTGGCGGATGGCCTGCCCTTTGCTCTTCACGCACAAACGCAATCTGACAGTCCGCAAGCGCGGCCTGATCAGATCATGACAGTGGCTGCCAAAACCCTTTTCGGTGCAGCTGAGATTGGATCAAGACATGCACCCGAATCCTTTGGAAGCTACGCAAAGGGATGTTTGGCTGGCGGGGCTGCTCTGCCAGAAACTGGCCCCACTTGGCAGGCCATGCGCCTCTCTAGGAACCGAAATTGGGGGCAACCTATAACGATTGACTTTCTGCAAAATCTCTCGCGCAAAGTAGCCCAAAACACGTCTTGGTCAGGTCTTTACATAGGAGATATCTCTCAACCCCGCGGCGGGCCGATGCTATCAGGCCATGCAAGTCACCAAATTGGCCTAGACGCAGATATATGGCTGCGCCCCAAAACAGATCGAATTTTAACGCGGGCAGAGCGGGAAGAGATTTCATCTCTATCCATGCGCCGGGCCTCTGGCGCATATACCAATGACCGCTGGACCAAAGACCACGAAACGGTTCTCAAGTTGGCCGCGTCGGATCCACGAATGGCACGCATATTTATTTTCCCAGGCGCCAAGGTCGCCATGTGCAATTCGGCAAGAGGCGACCGCAGCTGGTTGCGCAAAATTCGTCCTTGGTATGGGCACCACTATCATTTTCACGTCCGCCTAAAATGCCCAGAAGGGCAGGAGAATTGCATTAACCAAGCCCCACCACCGCCCGGTGATGGTTGCAAGGAAGCGGCTGGGTGGGTCAAGCGCATCTTGAATCCCCCCCCGCCTGACCCAAACTCTAAGCCGCGCAAACCCAAGCCGCCGATCACCCTGGCCAAATTGCCCCAGCAATGCAGCGCCGTTTTGTCCGACCTCTGAGGGACAGCTGCCCGGAAATCGCTTGTAATATGTCCTTTGGACTCGTAGACGGATATGTCAAATCTGACCAAGTCGCCGCTACCTTGGCTAAAAAACGGAATAAACCATGAAAACTCTCTATCTCCCAGGCATTCTTGCCATGGCTGCCGTCGTCGTGGCCTCCAACATCCTGGTGCAGTTTCTTCTTGGAGACTGGCTAACCTGGGGTGCATTCACCTATCCGATCGCCTTTCTCGTCACAGATGTGATGAACCGGGTCTACGGTGTTGCTGCCGCGCGCCGTGTCGTCTTTGCAGGCTTCGCCGCTGGTGTTCTTTGTTCACTGATTGGCACGCAAGTCATGCTGCAAGGGGATGGCTATAGTTTCCCGGCGGTGACACTCCGCGTAGCTTTGGGATCCGGCACCGCGTTTCTAGTGGCTCAACTGCTGGATGTTCAAATCTTCGACCGCCTGCGGACTGGCGCATGGTGGCGGGCCCCTCTGACCTCAACACTGATCGGCAGTGCTGTGGATACCTTCCTCTTTTTCAGCATCGCTTTTTCTGCCGTGTTTAACGGGCTCGAAACCAGCAATGTTCCAGACTGGGCGCAGGGCGCTGTGCCGTTGCTCGGCGCTGGTATGGAGCTACCACTTTGGGCCTCACTGGCGTTAGCAGATTGGCTTGTGAAATTGTCTTTAGCACTCGTCGCTTTGGTGCCGTTCCGCTTCTTAGTTCTATATCTTGTGGCAGGCACGGCAAAAAACCATTGACTTTGCGTCTCTCTCTGCCAAGCTGTAAAGGAATGTAACAGCTGAAAGGAGGTGATCCAGTGTCGAGAAAGGTATTGGAGAATGGTGTCGTAACAGGTTTGGAGGCAAATTTCTAAGGCAACCCTTGGAGTTTTAACGCCAAGCTTGGGCAAAAGGTCCTAAACGACCCGCCCTCCGCACAACTTTCGAAGGGCCGTCCTCTCTAGGCGGCCCTTTTCCTTTCTGGCATAGTCGCGGCATGTTGCAAATTAATGATAAAATAACGATTCAGGATTGGGAGCTGACCGAAAATTTCACCCGTGCGCAGGGACCTGGAGGACAGAACGTCAATAAAGTGTCCACCGCCGTCGAATTGCGCTTCGAGGCGGCCCGCAGCCCAAACCTCCTGGTCCCGGTAAAAACCCGCCTTAAAAAATTAGCTGGGCGCAAGTGGACCTCCGATGGCGCCATCATTTTTAGAGTGGAAGACACCCGCTCGCAAGCGCGCAACCGCGAGATTGCAAAAGACCGCTTGAAACAGCTGATCCTTCAGGCTTTGATACAGCCAAAACGTCGGATTGCCACGCGCCCCACACTTGGATCGCAAAAACGCAGATTGGCAGGAAAAGTTCAGCGCGGCGTTGTCAAATCTCTGCGCGGAAAGGTGAAAGATGTCGAATGATCTCGCGGCGCGGCGTGCCGCAGTATTGGGGCCAAATGTACCCACTTTTTATGCATCCCCAGTGCATTTGGTCAAAGGCGAAGGTGTTTGGGCATGGGATGCGGACGGGTGTAAATATCTCGATTGCTATAACAACGTGCCGCATGTTGGCCATTGTCACCCCCATGTTGTCGCAGCCATCGCCACACAGGCAGCGAAGCTGAACACCCACACCCGCTATTTGCACTCTGAAATTGTGGAATATTGCGAGCGGCTCACCGCCAAATTTCAAACGCAATTGGATCAGGTCATCATGGTCTGCAGCGGTTCAGAGGCCAATGACATTGCCCTGCGCATGGCCCAAGCAATGAACGGAAAAACTGGGCTCATTGCCACAGATAACACCTACCACGGCAATACGATGGCCGTGTCACAGCTCTCCTCGCGCAAACCACCCATCGGGGGCTATGCGAGCCATATCCGTCATATCCCTGCCCCGGACAACTTGCGGCCGGTTGGTGGCACGGCTGATGGTCAAGCCGCGGCCTTCGCGCAAGAACTGCAAACTGCCATTGATGATCTAGAGGGCTCTGGCCACGGGTTTTCAGGTTTTGTATTTTGCCCAACCTTCGCCAATGAGGGTCTGCCGGATTTGCCAAAAAATTTTATGAAGCCAGCAGAGCAAGTAGTCAAAGCCGCCGGCGGGCTATTGATTTCAGATGAGGTTCAACCCGGGTTTGGCAGAGGCGGTGAGACCTGGTGGGGTCATGAGTGGTTGGGCATATCTCCTGATGTTGTGACATTGGGCAAGCCGATGGCCAACGGGCATCCAGTTGCGGCTGTGGTCGCCCGCGCGGAAATCATGGCTGAATTTCGCAACGCTTTTGGCTATTTCAACACCTTTGGTGGCAATCCAGTAAGCTGCGCCGCGGCTGCGGCCACTTTGGACGTCATTGAACAGGAAAATTTGGTAGAGCATGCCAGGAGCGTCGGTGCGGTTTTTTTGCGAGAGCTGCACTCAATTGACCACCCCAACATCGCCAGCCGGCGCGGACGTGGTTTGTTTTTAGCTTTGGAATTGGAAACAGATGGTGCTGCAGACGCAGACTTGGCGGCCCATGTGGTCGAATACGCACGCAATCATGGCCTGTTGATGGGGCGGACGGGACGCAACCGCAATATTTTGAAACTGCGCCCGCCCATGCCCTTTTCCAACGAGAATGTCGCCATGGCCTGTGACATCCTGCAGGCAGCCTTCAAAGCATGATTGATCTTACAGCAACAGCGGCCAAATGGGGCGCGAATGGGCAGATACAGCTGATCGCCGAGAGGGAAAACGCAGTCTATAAAATCCTGCGCGACGGCGCGCCGATGGCGATGCGCCTGCATCGGGCGGGATATCAAAGCGAAACGTCAATCTTGTCAGAGTTACGCTGGATGCTGCGGCTGGTGGAGGCGAATTTTGCCTGCCCCAAACCACTCGCGCAGATGGATGGATCCTTATTGGCGCAATTGGCAGATGGACGCTTTGTCTCTGTAATTACCTGGGTAGAGGGAGCGCCGATCGGGGCTATGGACAACCCCATTGACGCGGATGTCACAGCTCATTGTGATCTTTACCACCAATTGGGCCGTCTGTTGGCCGAGCTGCATGACACCAGCGATCGAATAAAAACGGACGACCTGACGCGCGCCGCTTGGGATTTACCAGGTCTGCTGGGAAAGTCCCCCTTTTGGGGTCGATTTTGGGACAATCCATCCCTGTCAGCCACTGAAAAAAGGTTTATGGTCTATGCGCGACAGACTGCTCATGCCCATTTAAGCGCGATGAAGGGTGCCGATTTTGGCTTGATTCACGCGGATGCTTTGCAAGAAAATGTCTTTCAAACCCAGGCGGGTTTAACGCTGATTGATTTTGATGACGCGGGATTTGGCTACCGTGGTTACGATCTGGGGGTCTGCCTGTCGCAACATGTCGCCACACGTCACTTAAATGATTTGATCGCCGCAGTGGCAGAGGGCTATGGCACTCTGCGCCAAGCCCCATCCATCGACGACATCAAATTTTTCCTTATGTTGCGTGGCTTAGCCTCTTGCGGATGGGTGATCGCCCGACAGCCGAAAAAAAGCTCTGCCCAAAGGCGTTACGCAGAGCGCGCAATGCATTTAGCACATCAATGGCTGACAACAGCTTAAACGATGACGCTTTGCGAGTTTTGCCGCCCAACTCCAAACACCCGCTTGTAACGGACGATTTCATCTTCTGGACCCATCGCCTTGTTGGGATTGTCAGATAATTTGACAGTCGGTTTGCCATTGGCCGACACCGCTTTGCAGACCAAGGAAAATGGTTTCAACGCATCATTTGGCACCAAACCGCGGAAGTCATTGGTCAATAGCGTGCCCCAACCGAAAGAGACCCTGACGCGGCCAGAGAACAACCGATGCAGCTCGGCAATCTTTTCTACGTCCAAGCCATCAGAAAAAATGAGTAGTTTTTGACTAGGATCTTCGTTGCGGCTTTGCCACCATTTTATCGCATGCTCTGCCCCTTGAATGGGATCACCAGAATCGATGCGCATGCCCGTCCATTTGGCCAGCCAATCTGGTGCATTGTCTAAAAACCCTTCAGTTCCATAGGTGTCTGGTAGGATGATCCGCAAATTGCCATCATGCTCCTCGTGCCAATCTGATAGCACGTCATAAGGGGCTTGGCGCAGGGCTTGATCATCAGGCGCCAGCGCTGAATAGATCATAGGCAGCTCATGCGCATTGGTCCCAATTGCCGCCAAATCACGATTTTTGGCTATCAAACAATTGGATGTGCCAATAAATTTGTCTCCCAATCCTTCAGTCATGGCCTGCACGGCCCAATCTTGCCACAAAAAGGAATGGCGTCTGCGCGTGCCAAAATCCGCAAGGCGCAAGTCATCAATATTGCGCAGGGTCTCTATTTTTTCCCAAAGTTTGGCCATGGCGCGGGCATAGAGAATTTGAATCTCAAACCGGCGCATATCTCTTAGCACCGCGCGGCCGCGCAGTTCCATAAGAACCGCCAAAGCCGGAATTTCCCACAGCATCACCTCGGGCCAACTGCCCTGAAAAGTCAGCTCATATTGCCCATCACGTTTTTCAAGATGATAGTCCGGCAATCTAAGTGCCTCGAACCAATCCATAAACTCTGGCGTAAACATTTGGCGTTTGCCATAGAATGTATTGCCACGCATCCATGTGCTTTCCCCGCGCGATAGCGACAATGAGCGTACATGATCCAATTGTTCGCGCAGTTCGCCCTCATCAATCAATTCCGCCAGCCAAATATCACTCGAGCGATTGATTAAACTAAAGGACACTTGCGTTTTTGGCTGATTTCGGAGCACCGATTGACACATTAACAATTTATAAAAATCATTGTCGATTAACGACCGCACGATCGGGTCAATTTTCCATTTGTGGTTCCACACTCGGGTGGCGATATCTACCATTACAAAAGGCTCACTTTCGCTGCCAGCATGTCACGCCGTGCTTGATCCAGAGATCCGTCCATATCAATGGCGCGGCATAGGGCGGTGTCGACACTGACCGCAAAGCCCAGCTGCGCAGCATCAAGTGCAGAATACGCAACGCAATAATCCGTCGCCAATCCGACGAAAGTCACATCGAAAATCCCCCGGGTCTTCAAATACCCTTCAAGCCCGGTAGCTGTGCGACGGTCATTTTCAAAAAAAGCAGAATAGCTGTCGATGCCTAGTCGATAACCCTTGCGCAGAATCAAGTCAGCTCGACCTGTGTCCAAATCTTTGTGAAAAGCCGCGCCAATACTGCCTTGTACGCAGTGATCTGGCCAAAGTACTTGGGGGCCATATGACATTTCAATGTTGGAAAATTCGGCAGCCTTATAAAAACTGGCAAAGGAGGAGTGGCCCGCAGGGTGCCAATCTTGGGTAAGGATTACAGCATCAAATTCAGCCATACGATTGTTAATTGGCACCACAATCTCATCACCACCGGCGACCGCCAAAGCGCCACCCGGACAAAAGTCATTTTGAACATCAACCACAATCAGAGCACGCATTTGGATCCCCTATCCAAGCTTCGCGCACAGAGGTAATGATCCGCGCCCATAAGGTCAATGTTATCAAGGCCCCATTAAGCGGCATCGGATCTTTGGCTATGTATCTTGCAGCAATGGCGACTTCAGATTATGACCCAAATCATGTTTACAGTCTCCGCTCTTTATCACTTCACCCGCTTTGATGATCCAGACGCTCTGCGCGCGCCGATGGTGTCACTTTGTGAGCATGAGGGCATCAAAGGCACAATTTTGCTCGCCAAAGAAGGAATAAATGGCACAGTCGCTGGACCGAAACACGGTATTACCCGTCTTTGGGCGCATATCGCCGCGCTGCCCGGTTGTTCGGATTTTGAACATAAAGAGAGCACAGCCAGCGTCATGCCTTTCAAGCGCATGAAAGTCCGCTTTAAAAAAGAGATTGTCACAATGGGCCAACCCAATGTTGATCCGCGTGCGGGCACTGGCCACTATGTCAATCCGCATGAGTGGAACGCATTGATTACTGCACCGGATGTCGCGGTGATTGACACGCGCAACGATTATGAGGTGGGCATCGGCACTTTTGAAGGGGCGATTGATCCTAAGACCAAAACCTTCCGTGAGTTTCCCCAGTGGTGGGCTGAAAACAAACATCGCTTTCACAACAAAAAGATTGCTATGTTTTGCACAGGCGGTATTCGTTGCGAAAAATCTACCAACTTTTTGCTCGGTGAAGGGATTGAGGAGGTTTATCACCTCAAGGGCGGAATCTTGAAATATCTCGAAGAGGTACCACAAGAAGAGAGCACTTGGCACGGTGAATGCTTCGTCTTTGATAATCGCGTCTCTGTGGGTCACGGCTTGGTCGAGGGCAGTTTTGATCAATGCTACGCCTGCCGCAGACCCCTCACAGAATCCGATAAAAATCGTGTTGACTATATCAAAGGCGTGCAGTGCCACCAATGTGTAGACGAATACTCCAATGAGGACCGCGCGCGTTTCGGGGAGCGCCAAAGGCAAATCGACGCTGCCACAAGATAGGGCCGCCTCACTGGGATTTGATCCAAGCTCCAAGCTGTGCAAGATGCGGCGCATAGGCTTTGCCTTTAGCTTCAGCCCGATCTGCGGCTTTCAAAACCGCGTATAGTCCGCGCACAGCAATCCACCGCAAAGGCTCGCCCTCCCAAGGCCGAACCGAACGGTTGACCCAGGGTAATTGGGTCAAAGAGGTAGGCTTTAACAGTACCAAATCACGGAGCGTGCGACCGGCTAAATTCGCTGAAGTCAAACCAACCCCCACATATCCACCCGCCCAACCAATCTTGGTTGCACGATCCAACCCAACAGTGGCACACCAATCCCTTGGAACGCCCAAGACCCCCTGCCAAGCATGGGCCAGCGGAACATGGGCCGCAGCAGGAAATAGACGCCTAAGAATCCCCCGCAATTCTGCTATCGTGCCCGGAGTTGGCCGGCCATCCTGTTGAATTTTGGAATGCAAAAGATAAGGCAGCCCACGACCTCCAATCGCGATGCGCCCATCTTCGGTGCGCTGACAGTAGCAATAGGCATGGGCCATATCTCCAATCAGCTCAGCACCCGTCCAACCAATGTCCCGCCAGAGCTCCAGGGGCAAAGGTTCCGTCACTATTTGCGCAGAGTTGAGAGGCAGCCAATCGCGCTCATATCCCGACAATTGGGCGCTATAGCCTTCAGTTGCCTTCAAGACCACCGCGCAGGACACCCGGCCCTGATTGGTTATCACCTGCCCTTTTGATATTTCATGGGCGCGGGTCGCTTCGTAAATCGTAACCCCTAGTCGCACTACAACATCAGCCAATCCGCGCACCAATTTAGCGGGCTGAACCCGTGCCACGCCAGAGGTCACAAGCGCGCCCCTGGCGCTCGGAATGGCCACCCGCGCGCGCAATTGCGCTTCACTTTCAAGTCGACTGCGATGATCACCCCAGTGATCCAAACGCTTCAATGCAGGTGCAAGACGCTGAAATTGGTACTCATTCGTTGCGATAGCCAATTCTTGTGTGCGGTGGATATCAGCATCGAAGCCTTCCGCCTCTGCCACTGCAATCACCTCATCAACAGTGCTGTGAAACGCCGCGACCATGGCCTTCACCTGCTCAGCCGCACCACTGCTTAGATATTTTTCGTGGTCCCAAGCAAAATTACCCGACAACCAACCACCGTTACGGCCAGAAGCGCCAAACCCGGCGAAGTGCTCTTCAACAATAACAATGCTCAAAGAGGGGTCAGCTTTTTTAAGATAATAGGCGGCCCAAAGCCCAGTATAGCCCGCCCCAACGATGCATATATCGGCGTTTACAGACCGGTACAACGCCTGGCGCGGCTTTGGCAAGCCGCCCAGCTCTTGATACCAAAAGGAGACGCCTCCGCATTGCACTGCCCCAAGCACTCCCTATTTGGTCAGTTTTAGAAATCCAAATTAGACACATTAAGCGCATTATTTTGGATGAAGTCCCGACGCGGCTCCACCACATCGCCCATCAGTTTGGTAAAAAGATCATCCGCCTCCGCGACATCATCAATCTGTACTTGCAACAAAGTCCGCGCATCTGGATCCAATGTGGTTTCCCAAAGCTGATCAGGGTTCATTTCGCCCAAGCCTTTATAGCGTTGCAGCGATAACCCCTTCTCACCCTCTTCCAAAATGGCGCTCAACAACGTAAGGGGCCCATTGACCACCTGCACCCGATCTTTACGCACCAATGTGCAAGGGCCGCTGTAGGTATCTTGCAAACTTTGGGTCAACAGTCCTGTGCGACGCGCTTCGCCTGACCGCAGCATAGCCCCATCGAGATTGCGCACCTCTTCCACACCGCGTAAAATCCGCGCCAAACGCATGCCTCGATCCTGTGTTGGGCGGCCTTGCCAACCCCGCTCATATTCCAAAGCAATAAGATCAAGCCGGCGCGCAACTGCATCGGCCATACCTTGCAAATCACGATCGACCGCCCCAGGCACGAAAGCCCCAGCGATTGCCGCTTGCTCCAAAATGTGACGTGGGTAATGGGTTGGAAATGCGTCAACAATACGCTTCAACTGGCGCGCCTCTTCCACGACACGCATCAAATCGGCGCCAATAATTTCTTCGCCATTACTCAAGCGCAGTAAGGCGCCTTCAATGCCCTGTTCGATCAAATATTCATCCAGCGCAGGCTGATCCTTAAGATAGACTTCAGAGCGCCCCCGGCTCACTTTAAACAATGGGGGTTGCGCGATATAAAGATAACCTCCTTCAATCAATTCTGGCATTTGGCGGAAAAAGAACGTCAGCAAGAGCGTGCGGATATGCGCACCATCCACATCGGCATCTGTCATAATCACGATTTTATGATAGCGCAGCTTTTTAATATCGAATTCATCACGACCGATGCCCGTGCCCAGCGCCATAACCAAGTTGCCAATTTCCTGGCTGCCAAGCATCCGGTCAAACCGCGCACGCTCGACGTTCAAAATTTTCCCGCGCAATGGCAAAACCGCTTGGGTCATACGATCACGCCCTGTTTGAGCAGACCCGCCAGCGCTATCGCCTTCCACCAAAAACACTTCGGTTTTTGAAGGGTCCTTTTCCGAACAATCTTTGAGCTTTCCTGCCAAAAAGTTCACATCCATCGCAGTCTTGCGCCGAGTGAGGTCGCGGGCCTTCCGCGCCGCTTCACGCGCCATCGCAGCCTCAACGATCTTGCCAACGATAACCTTCGCCTGTGTTGGATTTTCCTCGAACCATTCAGCCAATTTCTCGCCCACCAAACCCTCAACCGCAGGGCGCACCTCTGAGCTGACCAACTTATCTTTGGTCTGACTGGAAAACTTGGGATCAGGTGCTTTGACAGATAAAACGCACGTCAAACCCTCGCGCGCGTCATCGCCTGTGAAGCTTATTTTCTCTTTCTTAGCGATGCCGCTGGATTGGGCGTAGTTGTTAATGGTTCGGGTCAAAGCTCCCCGGAACCCCGCCATATGGGTGCCGCCGTCACGCTGTGGGATATTATTAGTAAAGGGCAGGACATTTTCGTGATAGGTATCGTTCCACCACATCGCCACTTCGACACCGATATCATCGCGCGTGCCTTTGACATAAATCGGCTCTTCCATGATTGAAGACTTGGAACGGTCAAGATATTTCACAAATTCACGCACACCGCCGTCATAGTACAGCTCACTACGCAGAGGTTCCGCTGGGCGCAAGTCTTCAAGAATAATCCGCACGCCTGAATTCAAAAACGCCAATTCACGCAGGCGCTTTTCTAATATTTCAAATTTATATTCAAGATTTGAGAACGTCTCTGTCGAGGCCAAGAAACGCACTTCCGTGCCCGTACGATCGCCGCATTCACCCACGACCTTCAAATGTTCCGCTGTGTCACCATGCTCAAACCGCGCGACATGCTCTTTGCCATCGCGCCAGATACGCAGCTCCAGCCAAACAGACAGAGCGTTAACAACTGAAACCCCAACACCGTGCAAACCGCCAGAAACCTTGTAGGAGTTGCTGTCAAACTTACCACCCGCATGCAGCTGAGTCATAATCACCTCAGCCGCAGAAACACCTTCTTCCTCATGAATTCCAACCGGAATACCGCGACCATTATCCGCGACGGAAACCGAGCCATCAGCATTGATCCGCACCAAAACATGATCCGCATGACCAGCCAGCGCCTCATCGATGCCATTGTCCACAACCTCGTAAACCATATGATGCAAACCAGAGCCATCATCAGTGTCACCGATATACATCCCTGGCCGTTTGCGAACAGCTTCTAAGCCCCTGAGAACTTTAATGGAATCTGCACCATATTCTTCAACATTTACAGTTTGCTCAGACATGCCGATACCCTTTTTTGAGTTACACAACAGATAGCGGAATTCGATATGAATGTCACGCAAATGGCACACCTGATTGTGGTTGAAGCTGCGATTTTTTAAGGCCACAACCCCGATATAATCTTTCGCACAAAATCGATTTTTTTGAGGGGCTACGCAAAGGGAATAATGATCCCCACAGCGATCAAAAGGCCTCCCGAAATTCGGTTGATCCGCCGCACGGCCTCAGGTGTTTGTAGCAGATTACGCGCATGATTTACAAAGCCCGCAATTGTCAAATTTCCCAAAAGCGGGGTGAGAATCGAAATCACAACAATAGTCAATACATCCCAGGCCGTGATCTGCGTCAGGTCAAAAAAGCCCGGCAACACACCCATATAAAACAAGATGGCCTTTGGATTGCCTAATATTACCACCACGCCTGCAATAAAGCCCGCCCACATGCCCGGTCGTGTTAGGCGCTGGTCACTGCTCAAAGCGACATCGGCGTTGAGTGTCAACAACGCTCCCATTGTGAGGAAAACTACAGCCGCGACATAGCGCAAGATGGTCATAATACCGGCAATCTCATTGACCACCCAGCTCACACCTAGGACAGCCAAAACCGGCCAAACCGCATCACCAATCGCCACGCCCAACGCCAAGGGCCAAGCCGCCTGAAAGCCGCCCGACATTGCGCGGGCCAAAAGTGCAACCCAAACCGGGCCGGGAGTAATGAATAAAATAAAAACAGCGATAGCATAAAGCGCCAAATCAGAAAAAGCTAGACTCATTGTAAATCCATTTTTGATTTTCCATCGATCTCTGTTACCAAAAGATGCTGCGCCCGATCGCCAAGTTCCTCAAACAATTCGGGCCCCGTGCCGGTCATCCAAGCCTGAGCACCCAGCGCACAAATTTCGTCGTAAAGCGCCGCTCTGCGGGCAGCGTCCAAATGCGCAGCCACTTCGTCCAGAAGCAGAATCGGCGGCAGGCCGGTTTGTTCTCTCAGCGCGCGGCCGTTGGCAAGGATTAGAGAAATTAAAAGGGCCTTTTGCTCGCCAGTAGAGCTGTCTTTTGCTGAAACATCTTTGGCCGCAAAGATACCGAAAAAATCATCGCGATGCGGACCGGCCAGACTGCGACCTGCGGTCAGATCACGGCTGCGATAATCGGCCAGAAGTTCGGCAAGGGCATCACTATTATCTGAGAATTCGATGTTTTCAGGATTGGTCAACGTCAAATGCGCCGTTGGAAAGGCCGTTTCTGCCTGATCTTGCGCCGCATGAATATAGTTCAAGGCCTCCTCTCGCGCCTTTCTGATCTTCACCCCAGTGGCTGCCATTTGTCCTTCAATGGCACGATACCAATGGGCATCTGTCACTTGATTTTTCAACAGCCGATTGCGCTCACGCATGGCTTTTTCATAGGTAAGGACCTGCTCACCGTGATTTGGGTCAAAAGAAAGCGTCATACGATCCAAAAACCGCCGGCGCCCCTCCGCACCCTCAATCCAAAGACGGTCCATTGCTGGGATCAACCACAGGACACGCGCAATGCGCCCCAACATGACCTGAGTAGCCGCTTTGCCATCAATCCGCAGCTGCCGCGCCGCGCCATTTTGCGACCAGGTCTCTATCTCATGCAAGCGATCCTGTGTGCGCAAAACAGCCGAGACCTTCCAGCCCAGCGCTTCAGGGCGGCGCGTCATTTCTTCCGCACTCGACCGCCGGACGCCACGGCCGGGCGAAAGCAAGGAGACCGCTTCTAAAATATTGGTCTTGCCGGCCCCATTGGCTCCATAAATCGCCACAGGCCGCGGGTCACAATTGATCTGAACCACATGATGGGACCTAAAGTGCGACAGGCTTAAAGATTCAACAGCAAGATTGGGCATCTGCGCCCTTCACATTCGCGCCAGGTTAAACGCGCATCGGCATGACGACATAAATAGCCGATGTGTCATTGCCCTCACGCATCAAGGTGGGATCCCCTGATGTGTTAAATAAGAATATTGCATTTTCCCGATCAACCTGGCTGGCAATTTCAAGCAGGTATTTCGCGTTAAAGCCAATTTCCAATTTTTCATCTCCATAGGCGACGGCCAATTCTTCTTCGGCAGCGCCGCTGTCCGGCGCATTAACCGACAAAATCAAGCGATCTTCATCCAGTGCTAGCTTCACAGCCCGCGACCTCTCTGACGACACCGTAGCCACGCGGTCAACTGCTTTGGCAAATTCGGCCGCATCCACCTCTAATTTGCGCGTGTTACCCGAAGGAATGACGCGTGTGTAATCTGGGAAGGTGCCATCAATCACTTTTGAAGTCAGTGTCACATTTGGCGTCGCGAAACGCACTTTGGTTTCCGACACCGAAACGGCAATCTGCGCGTCGTCGTCATCGAGCAATTTGCGCATTTCACCAACAGTTTTGCGCGGCACAATCACGCCGGGCATATCGCCAGCTTCTGTTGGCAGATCCGCATCAATCCGCGCCAATCGGTGACCATCTGTTGCGACACAACGCAGCTTTTGCCCCCCATCACTTTCAGCCACATGCATGTAAACACCGTTCAAATAATAACGGGTCTCCTCAGTGGAGATGGCAAACTTTGATTTGTCAAACAGCCGCCGCAACGTCATCGCAGAGGCGGTGAAATTGGCGGTATATTCCGATGTCGCCATGACCGGAAAATCTTCCTTCGGCAGCGTCGTCAAAGAGAAATTGGACCGGCCAGCTTCAACGGTCAAACGGCCAGAGGCGCCGTCATCCGTCAAAGTCACCAAAGCCCCATCGGGCAATTTTCTCACAATCTCATGCAATGTTACCGCGGATACCGTGCTGGCCCCTGCGCGGTCCACCATAGCTGTCACACGGTCTACGACCTCAATGTCCAAATCTGTCGCACGAAAAGACGCATGATCGCCGCTCGCCTCAATCAATACATTTGCCAAGATTGGAATTGTATTCCGACGTTCCACGACGGACTGAGCTTGGGACACAGCCTTCAACAAAGTTGCGCGTTCAATAGAGAGTTTCATTGCCGTTCTCCGTCACGTATTTAGATATAAATCGTAAAGAGTTTTCCACTGGACACAAGAGTGTGTTAACGGGTTTTAACCCTTAATGGGCTTGAAAGGCAATTATGCCTCTAGTGAGCGCCGCAAGAGGTCCAGGTCGTCAGACATTTGACTATCTTGGTTGCATAAATCCTCAATTTTCCGCACTCCATGCATCACCGTCGTATGATCTCGACCACCAAATCTGCGGCCAATTTCCGGCAATGAGCGGCTGGTCAATTGCTTGCACAGATACATCGCAATCTGGCGCGGGCGGGCAAAACTGCGCAAGCGCTTTGGTCCCAGCATATCAGACAGGCGAATATTATAGTGATCACTCACTTTACGCTGAATTTCCTCAACCGTAACTTTGCGGTCCGAGGCACGCAAAATGTCAGAAAGACAGTCTTGCGTCAGCTCAACCGTTATTTCACGCCCCACTAGTGAAGCAAAGGCAAAGAGCCGGGTCAAAGCCCCCTCGAGCACCCGCACATTGGTTGAAATACGATTTGCCAAGAATTCAACAACTTCTTGGCGCACTTCAATCCCTGGGTAGCTGGACTGATACAACTCAATTTTTGACTGTAAAATACCAAGGCGCAGCTCATAGGTGGTCGGATGTAAATCCACCACCAAACCGCATTGCAAACGGCTGGCAATACGATCTTCTAACTGCTTTATCTCACCCGGCGCGCGATCAGCGGAGATGATAATTTGCTTGTTTTGATCTACCAAAGCGTTAAACGTGTGAAAGAATTCTTCTTGGGTGCTATCTTTTCCACCGATGAATTGCACATCATCCACCATCAAGACGTCGACCGAGCGAAACAGTTCTTTGAAATCCATCATTTTGCGCTCACGCAAGGCCTGCACGAAGCGATACATAAATTGTTCAGCAGAGAGATACATCACATTGATGTCGGGACGATTTGATTGCAGCTCCCAAGCGATTGAATGCATCAAATGGGTTTTTCCCAAGCCAACACCACCATATAAAAAAAGAGGGTTGAAGGTGACTGGGCCCGCTTCCGCAACACGTTTCGCCGCTGCATGAGCCAACTCGTTGGGTTTACCAACAACAAAATTTTCAAACACGAAGCGTTGGTCAAGCTTTGCGCCCTGTATTTCCCGCGGCTTGACTGGCGCAACGACAGCAGGGGACGACAGACGCACGGTAGGCGTTTGATCCAAACGCCCTACGGAAAACGTTGCGCGGTTCACGTCAAAACCAGATTCACGCATTTGAAAGAGGATTTGATCTTCGAAGTGCTGGTGTACGTAATTTCCAAAAAAACTGGTTGGAACGAAAAATTCTGCCGCACCGCCCGACTCACCCACAAATTGTAAGGGTTCAATCCATGACTTATAGTTGTTGTTCCCAAGAGACTTGCGCAAGCGATCCGCGGCGATATCCCAAAACTCTAGTGCCATACGTTTCACTTAATCCCAATAAAAACGACCATCCATCAGGCCCGACTTCAACGCGGCCCAATGACAACGTCGTTCAAATTTCTAAGCCACTGCCCACCCAGCACGCAGACTAAGTTTCCGAAGAATCGAGACCATGACCCATCAAATGAGTTTGTCATGTGATGTGATCCCAAGATCATGTCCCCGTGCAGCAGTGGCAATCTCTTAGAGTAGTTATCCCCCGGAGCACTTAAACTTAAAGTGACTCGCTGAGACTTTTTATCCCTCGGCTAAGTGACTCTGCAACAGATCTTAATTCTTGACTCAGTGTTTTTTGAAAAAGAATCTCTTTCCACCTGCGGTTGAGACAATCGAGTCTAAAAAAAAATAACTTTTTTACTGTCGCTTAAACGAAAAAGGGCACGGAAATTACCCCGTACCCAAAATTCATAGTTTTGTGATAATTATTAAGACAGAGCTTTAACCCGTGAGGCCAAACGCGAAACTTTGCGCGACGCTGTGTTTTTGTGGAAGATGCCTTTTGTAACACCGCGCATCAGTTCTGGCTGTGCGGCGCGAAGAGCTGCAGTTGCCGCGGCTTTATCGCCAGAAGCAATCGCTTCTTCGACAGCGCGCAGAAATGTGCGAATACGGGATTTGCGGGCTTTGTTTACCGCTGTGCGGCGCTCAATTTGACGTGCGCGCTTCTTTGCTTGTGGTGAATTTGCCATATTATCAGGTCCTTACTTAATCTTGTGCCACACGTATTACCGCTAGGCCCACACCCTTTGGACCGGATTATCTAAAGCCAAGCGGGCCACACGCGCATTTTCTGGAGCAGCGTATAGCCGGTTTCTATGGAGATGCAAAGCAATTCTGCTTATTTATCGCGGAATTGTGGCTCTCTTTTCTCGACAAAGGCTGCCATACCCTCTTTTTGGTCTTCTGTTGCAAACATCGAATGAAACACACGTCGTTCAAACAACAGGCCTTCCGCCAAAGTGGTTTCATAGGATCGATTCACGGCATCCTTTGCGGCTTTGATGGAAATTTGCGATTTCTCAGAAATTTTTCCAGCAACCTCTAGGGCAACTTCCATCAATTTTTTTACTGGCACCACGCGGCTAACCAGACCTGAGCGCTCCGCTTCCTCCGCATCCATAAATCGCCCAGTCAAATGCATATCCATCGCTTTAGATTTTCCGACGAATCGGGTCAAGCGCTGCGTACCCCCGATGCCAGCAATGACCCCTAGATTGATCTCTGGCTGTCCAAACTTTGCGTTGTCAGCACAAATGATAAAGTCACAAAGCATCGCCAATTCGCAACCACCGCCCAATGCATAGCCTGAAACGGCTGCAATTGTTGGCTTTCTAGCTTCTTGCAGAGGGCTCATGCTCGCGCCGAATAGATCATCGGACATAACGTCGACAAAGCTCTTTTCCGCCATCTCAGTGATATCAGCACCAGCGGCAAATGCTTTCTCTGATCCGGCAATCACCATGCAACGGACTTTATCGTTCGCTTCCGCCTGGCGCACCGCATCGCCCAGCTCCGCCACCAACTGACTATTTAGCGCATTCAACGCCGAGGGGCGGTTCAATTTTATGACGCAGATATGATCTGCAATCTCAACGATGATGGTCTCATAAGCCATGTTGGTCCCAGCATTTCCTCTATCAGGAGTCTAGGCCTATCAGGTTCACCACCTATTTCAAGCTATCTCTGACAGGTCGGGCAATAGAAGCTAGACCGTCCCGATTGGCTCACCCGCGCCACTGTGCCGCCACATCCCGCATGGTTGCAGGGCTGAGATTCTCGATCATACACATGGAAACTATGTTGAAAATAGCCCAACTCTCCCCCTGTTTGACGGTAATCTTTAAGGCTAGAGCCACCAGCTTCAATCGCCTCTTCCAACACCGTCCGAATGATCGGCACCAAAGTGCTTAAATGCTCTTTTGAAAGATCCTTTGCCTTACACATAGGTGAAATTTTGGCACGGAAGAGCACTTCACAGACATAAATATTGCCCAATCCCGCAATGAGTCGTTGGTCCAAAAGTGCTGTCTTAATCGGCGTGTTGCGCCCCGCGAGCGCTGCAACCAAATAGGTTTCATTTAAGTAATTACTCAATGGCTCCGGTCCAAGGCTGGAGAGCATCTTGTGCGTTCCAACCTCCGCGGTCGGCGCAAGATCCATCGCGCCGAAACGCCTGGCGTCATTGAAAGTCACCCGCTTATCATTTTCCATGTGAAACACCACATGATCGTGTTTCTCTGGCGCGGGATATTCTTGGTAAAACTCTCCAATTTCCTGGCCCGACACCAACATTCGACCAGACATCCCGAGATGCACAATCAAAGTCTCTTTTGTATCCAAGTCCAAAAGAATGTATTTTGAACGCCGCCAAAGCCGCACCACCCGCGCCCCAGTTAGACGCTGCGCCATATCGGGTGGGAAGGGCCAACGCAAATCGGGCCGGTTTACCTCTGCCCGCATAATTTTTTGGTCCTGCATTGCTGGTTGCAAGCCACGGCGGACTGTCTCAACTTCTGGTAATTCGGGCATCTTGCGTTTCCTTCTAGTAGACCACATTGTATCAGCCGTCCTGCGTATTATAAGGGGGGTGAAGTCACAAAAGGCCTGTTCCATGCAAGACACTGGTGAAGACACAACCCATTTTGGTTTTGAAACCGTTCCAGAAGCCGAAAAAGCTGGCCGAGTGCAGGGTGTTTTCACCTCCGTGGCCAGCAAATATGACGTTATGAATGACGTCATGAGCGTTGGCATCCACCGAATCTGGAAAGAGGCAATGATGGATTGGCTGGCACCAAGGCCGGGGCAAAAGCTTCTCGATGTTGCTGGTGGTACTGGGGACATCAGCTTTAAGTTCCTCAAGCGCGCAGGATCTAGTCATGCCACAGTGCTTGATATCACTGAAAATATGCTCATCGAAGGGCGCAAGCGTGCTGAAACAGCGCAAATGGTTGATAACTTGGATTGGGTTGTCGGTGACGCCATGACTTTGCCCTTTGCCGACAACAACTTTGATGTCTACACAATAAGCTTCGGTATTCGGAATGTAACCCGGCCGCAAGAAGCCTTAAATGAGGCCTTCCGCGTCCTGCGTCCCGGAGGTCGGTTGATGGTTTTGGAATTCAGTCAAATTCCCGTACCGTTAGCACAGAAGGCCTATGATCTTTACTCCTTCAACGTCATTCCACGCATGGGGCAGATGATCGCCAATGACCGCGATAGCTACCAATATCTTGTCGAATCGATTCGTAAATTTCCCGATCAAGAGACATTTTTAAGCATGCTGCAGCAGGCAGGGTTTGAAAATACCAGCTATCGAAACCTATCACTCGGAATCGCAGCTTTGCATTCAGGATGGAAAATTTAGATGCGTGGTCCGCATAATATTTTTCGCTTGATCCGCACAGGTGCAACATTTGAGCGCACAGGAGCGATGAATGTAATCCTCAAGGCCTATCAAGCGCCCATCGGCCTGCGCTTGGCCGCAAAAATTCTTGGTTGGCCATTTCAATGGTTGGGTTACAAGGGTGATCCCGCGATGCCACCTGTCACCCGGGCGTTAACTGCTTTGGGTCCAGCCTATATCAAATTCGGGCAAATCTTATCGACCCGCCCCGATGTGGTCGGCGATGAGCTGGCCGCACAGTTGCGAGTGCTACAAGATAAATTGCCGCCCTTCCCGATGGAAGAGGCACAAAGAATGATCGAGGCAGAGCTCGAGCAACCTTTAACATCCATCTTTCAAAACTTCAGCGCACCTGTGGCCGCCGCCTCTATTGCTCAGGTCCACCGAGCAAAGTTAGTCTCCAATGGTGAAGATGTCGCGGTAAAAGTCTTGCGCCCCGGCATTGAAAACGCCTTTCGCAAAGATATTGATGCGTTTTACTTTGCAGCGCGAATGGTCGAAGTTTTGGCCCCCGGCGCGCGCCGCCTGCGCCCACTCGATGTGATTGCACATTTTGAAGGCGTGGTTCTCGGTGAGTTGGATCTAAGGTTAGAAAGCAGCGCTGCAGGAGAATTTGCCACCAACACCAATTCCGATGAAGGATTTCAATTGCCTCAGATCAATTGGAGCCTGTCAGGCAAAAATGTCATGACCATGGATTGGGCCGAGGGGATTCCTGCCGGGGACAATGCCGCCCTTGATGCGGTCGGACATGACAGACGGCAAATTAGCGAACGGATTTTGCAATTATTTTTATCACACGCCCTACGCGACGGTTTTTTTCACGCTGATTTACATCAGGGTAATATCAAGATCGCCGCAAATGGAGATGTGATTGCCTATGATTTTGGCATTATGGGCCGAATTGATGAATATACCCGGCGAGTCTATGCAGAAATTCTGTTTGGCTTTATTCGCCGCGATTACAAGCGCGTGGCGGAGGTGCATTTTGAGGCTGGATATGTACCAGCTGATAAAGATGTCGATGAATTTGCCCGCGCCCTCCGGGCGGTCGGGGAGCCAATTTTTGGCATGGATGCCACGCAGATCAGCATGGGACGGGTATTAACCTATTTATTTAATGTCACAGAACAATTTGGCATGGAGACCAGAACAGAGCTCATCTTGCTGCAGCGAACTATGGTTGTTGTTGAGGGCGTTGCGCGCAGCTTGCATCCACAAATTAACATCTGGGAGGTCGCCAAACCCATTGTAGAAGATTACATTAAACAAAGCATTGGACCGAGAGCCTTGATGAAAGACCTGCTAAAAACAGCCCGCGTGCTTTCACGCTTTGGACCAAAACTTCCTCAGCTTGCGGAAGCGGCCTTGATCCGCACCTACAACACCACGCAACCCAACGTACAAAAACAAGGGATGAAAAAGCGGTGGTTTTTGCTCGCCTTGCTTGTGGGAGGAGGGGGTGGTTGGCTAGTAGCACATTTCATTTAAAATTTTATAATATTTAGACTAAACATCTTCTAACACGCAATTCAGCAATATCACTTCAAAACCGATATCCGATTTGCTTCAATTTAGGAGCACTGCGATTTGAGAGGAAACCTTGTGACACGACACCTGTTTGGAACGGATGGCATCCGCGGCACAGCAAATACCTATCCTATGACCGCTGAAACCGCTTTGCGGCTCGCGGCGGCGGCTGGACGCTTTTTTCGGCGTGATGCCTCACCAGGTCACCGTGTCGTGATTGGTAAGGATACACGCAGATCAGGTTATATGATTGAAAACGCGCTCACCGCTGGGTTTTTGTCAACTGGCATGGATGTGGTCCTATTAGGGCCAATTCCAACACCTGCCGTTGGCATGCTCACCCATTCCATGCGCGCAGATGTCGGTGTTATGATCACCGCCAGTCACAATCCGCATCACGACAATGGCATCAAGTTTTTTGCTCCGGATGGGTATAAACTGTCAGATGCCGCAGAGATGGAAATTGAAGCTCTGTTTGCAAATGATGTGGAGCTCTGCTTGCCGGAAAACATTGGACGGGCTAACCGCATCGAAAGCGCAATTGGTCGCTACGTCGAAGCGGCAAAGGCGACCTTTCCGACAGGCAAGCGCTTAGACGGATTGAAGGTGGTTATTGATTGCGCCAATGGCGCAGCTTATCGTACCGCGCCTGAGGTTCTTTGGGAACTTGGCGCAGAGGTGATTGCAATCGGTGTGCAGCCCAATGGTTATAACATCAACAAAGGTGTTGGCTCCACCGCGCCAAACGCGGCCGTTGATGCGGTGTTACAGCATGGTGCCGATATTGGGATTTGCCTGGACGGTGATGCAGACCGGATCGCCATTATTGACGAAAAGGGTCAGATCGCCGACGGCGATCAGCTCATGGGATTGATCGCCACGCGCTGGGCCAAGAGCGGAGAGCTTCGCGGCGGCGCTTTGGTGGCAACGGTTATGTCCAACTTGGGCCTTGAACGCTGGCTGGGCAGTCAAGGAATTGATCTGCACCGCACCAATGTGGGCGACCGTTATGTGGTGGATGCCATGCGCCAGGGCGGATTCAATCTTGGCGGTGAACAATCGGGTCATATCGTGATGAGTGATTACGCCACAACCGGCGATGGTCTTCTGGCTGGATTACAATTTCTGGCCGCCATGGTCGAATCCAGTCGGCTAGCCAGTGAATTGGCCAACGTCTTCTCACCCTGTCCACAAATTCTTAAAAACGTACGGTTTTCGGAGGGTAAGGCTCCTCTGGAGGTAGCCTCGGTGCAATCTGCAATCCAAGACGCCGAGACCTCATTGCTGGGCAAGGGGCGTCTTGTTATTCGCAAATCAGGCACTGAGCCACTGATCCGTGTGATGGTGGAAGCCGAGGACGAAACCTTGCTCAACGCGGTCGCAGAAACAGTATCGCAAGCTGTGCAAGACGCAACCTAAGGCCAAACCAGCTTCCAAGTGCGATAAGATTAACATATATTATCGAGTCCGCCCGCTCTGAAAAGAATTCCATTAACTCTTTACGAGATGATCGGTAAAACGTCATCTTGCAAAGGGTCTCGAACCATGTCCACTGTCTCTCTTAATCTCTCTCTGCACTATATCCAAAGAAACCAAGCGCAAAAGCATGTCACCCATAATGAGGGTATGCGCCAACTGGATGGTGTGGTGCAGCTCAGTGCTCTCAGCGGGACCCAAATCCGCACCCCCCAATAATCCTGTCGCCGGCGATCGCTATATGCTGCCCAGCGGCAAAAGCGGCGCTTGAGCCATTGCGATACCAGACGTCAATATTATCCAAAGCCGCCCTATGTTGGTTATTGCTGCAGGGGTTGAGAACTGCACGAAGCCTTTTAAAGTTTGCCGTGGCAATGTTTGAATTTCTTACCAGACCCACAAGGGCAGGCCTCGTTGCGGCCGGGATTGCCCCACGTGGCACGATCATTTTCATCGAAGGCACGGGGTTCTGACGGGGTGGCGTCCACCGATTGCGCCGCTGCTGCAATAGCGGCTTGTTGCCGGGCCATTTCTTCCATAATCGCTCTTTGCTCTTCTGCCGAGCGAATGCGCACATGGGCCAAGAGCTGGGTCACCCGCTCACGCAAACCGTCGAGCAAATTCTGGAACAATTGGAACGCTTCCGATTTATACTCATTGAGCGGATCACGTTGCGCATAGCTGCGAAACCCAACCACAGAACGCAAATGCTCCAACGTCAGCAAATGCTCACGCCACTTGCTATCAATGGTTTCAAGCAAAATTTGCTTTTCAATCATCCGCATATTTTCTGGTCCAAACTCAACCGCCTTGCGGGCCATGAATTTGTCACTCAGATCTTCAAGCTTTTCGCGGATCGTGTCGTCATCTACTCCCTCTTCCGCCGCCCATTCCACCACTGGCGCATCAACCCCTAAGTTCTCTGCAAGAGCCGATTGCAGGCCCTCTACATCCCATTGATCAGCATAGGATTTTGGTGGCATAAATTGCGTCACCAGATCATCGATCATCTGATGGCGCATGTCCTGAGTGATTTCTGCTAAATCATCAGCTTCCATGATCTCGCGCCTTTGGCCAAAAATCACTTTACGCTGATCATTCATCACATCATCAAATTTCAAAAGCTGCTTGCGAATGTCAAAGTTGCGACCTTCCACTTTAGCCTGTGCACGTTCTAAAGATTTATTGACCCAAGGGTGCACAATCGCCTCACCCTCTTTCATGCCCAAGGTATTGAGCACTTTCTCCAAACGTTCCGAGCCGAATATCCTCATCAAATCATCATCCAAAGACAAGAAAAATGAGCTGCGACCAGGATCCCCTTGCCGGCCAGATCGACCACGTAATTGGTTATCAATGCGACGGGACTCGTGCCGTTCCGTGGCTAAAACGTAAAGACCGCCAGCCTCTTTTACCGCCTGCTCATCGCTGCCATGTTCTTCTTCAATTCGGCTGCGAATATCATCGGGGTTCGCCTCTGGGTCAGCTGCAATGGCCTCCATAATGGTGAACTCAACATTGCCACCCAATTTGATGTCCGTACCCCGCCCAGCCATATTGGTCGCAATCGTCACCGCTCCCAACTTACCTGCATCAGCGACGATCTTTGCTTCTTGTTCATGCTGACGCGCGTTCAAAACATTGTGGGTGATGCCAGAAGCGGTCAATAGTTCTGACAGAAACTCTGATTTCTCAATTGAGGTTGTGCCGACCAAAACTGGTTGCTTTTTCGCATTAGCCTCATTGATGGCGTCAACGACAGCGTTGTATTTTTCACTGGCGGTTCGGTAGACTTGATCATCCTCATCCACCCGTGCAACCACTTGGTTGGTGGGCACTTCCACAACACCCAGGCCATAAATTTCATGAAATTCATCAGCTTCTGTCAAGGCTGTTCCAGTCATGCCACCCAATTTATCATACAGTCGGAAATAGTTTTGGAAGGTAACGGACGCCAAAGTGACATTTTCGGCTTGAATGGTGCAGCCTTCCTTGGCTTCAATTGCCTGATGCAACCCATCGGAGAGGCGACGACCTGCCATCATCCGGCCAGTAAACTCGTCAATCAACACCACTTCACCATCCCGCACGATATAGTCTTTATCGCGGGTGAAAAGCTTGTGCGCCCGCAGACCTTGGTTGACGTGGTGCACAACGGTGGTGCTTTCTGGATCATAGAGCGATTGACCTTCTGGCAGAATGCCCTTGCCACTCAGCACCTCTTCCAACCATTCGTTGCCGTCATCGGTGAACGTCACGTTTTTGGTCTTTTCGTCTAGCGTATAATGGGCCTCCAAAACATCTGGAATCAATTGATCAATGGTTTTATATAGCTCCGAGCGATCTTGCGACGGACCAGAAATAATCAGTGGCGTACGCGCCTCATCAATCAGAATGGAATCCACCTCATCAACAATCGCAAAATTGTGGAATCGCTGATGCATTTGACTCAATTCAGCCTTCATATTGTCGCGCAGATAATCAAACCCAAGCTCATTATTCGTCGCATAGGTGACATCACAAGCATAGGCTGCCGCTTTTTCATCATCGGGCTGTTGAGGGTAAACGACCCCTGTGGTCAGGCCCAACGCCCCATAGACTTTCGACATCCAGTCCGCATCGCGGCGCGCCAAATAGTCGTTGACGGTTACAATATGCACACCCTTGCCCGTCAATGAATTAAGATAGGCTGGGAAGGTGGCAACCAGGGTTTTGCCCTCACCCGTCTTCATTTCTGCAATATTGCCTTGGTGCAAAAATATGCCGCCCATCAACTGCACATCAAAGGCACGCAGACCCAAGGCGCGTTTGGCGGCCTCGCGGCAATTGGCAAATGCCTCCGGCAGGAGGCTGTTCAAATCCTCACCAGAATTGGCACGCGCGCGCAGCTCTGCGGTCTTGGCTACCAGGCTGTCATCATTCAGAGCCTGAAACTCAGGTTCAAGCGCGTTGATTTTTTCGATCAACGGCCGGGTCATTTTGACCTTGCGATCATTTGGTGTGCCAAAAACTTTCTTGGCAAGTGTTCCTAGGCCCAGCATATCCGCCCCACATGGTTATTCAAGTCAAATGAGGGATTTGCTTGCCCACCGCGCCACCGCAGCTTATGAAAAGCCAAAGGCGTGTACAGAGTTGAGCCGGCCCCCTCTGGGCCACCCAAACGATGTATGGGTCTCGCATTACAGTGTCAACGGCACGGGTGATTCCGTGAGCTTCAAAGGATAAAACAATGGCAAAATTTAACACAATCTTCCGCAACATAGCCTTTACTCTGTTCTTATCCACACCATTGGCCGCACAAGAGGCTAATTTGACCACTGTAGTTGCCACCGTAAACGGCACAAAATTGACGCTCGCCCATGTGCTCGACATCAAACGGCAGCTTCCAGCGCAGTATAAAAACCTCGAAGACAGCGTATTGTTCAATGGGATAATCGAACAATTGGTTCAGCAGCAACTCTTGGCCAGCTCCTTTGAGACACCACCAAGCTGGCTGCCCACAGCAATGGAAAATCAAGAGCGTAACCTGCTGTCGACAATTGTAATTGATGACATTCGCGCCGGCGCACTGAGTGAGGCAGCCCTGCAATCTGCCTATGACGCTAAATTTCCAGCCGGCGAAGGCGAGGAAGAGTATCAAGCCTCTCATATATTGATGGAAACTGAGGACGAAGCGCGGGAAATCTTAGCGCTTCTGGATGAGGGTGCCGATTTTACCACGCTCGCCCAAGAACACTCCACTGGCCCCTCCGGCCCGCGCGGCGGTGATTTGGGCTGGTTTGGTAAGGGCCAAATGGTGCCGGACTTTGAAAATGCAGTTCTAAGCATGGCGCCAGGTGCCTATGCGGGACCCGTACAAACTCAATTTGGCTATCATCTCATTTTGTTGAGAGACCGCCGCATTATGGCGCGCCCGAGTTTAGAAGAGGTGCGTGGGGAGCTGGAAGTTGAACTGCAAAATGCTGCTGTCGAATCACATTTGCGCGCCTTGATGGATGGCGCAGATGTCTCCCTGTCTAGCGATGATATTGATCCCTCTGTACTGTCAACCTTGGATCAATAACATAATGACGCAGATATCGCCTCTGGCCCCCGCAAATTTTCCAGATCTGCCCACCATTGACGGGGTGCGCTTTGCCACCGCCGCCGCTGGGGTGAAATACCCAAACCGTACCGATGTCATGCTGGCCTCCATTGCGCCTGGAGCGACCATCGCCGGTGTTTTCACACGCTCCGCCACCCGTGCGGCCAGCGTGTTGGATTGTCAGGATAAAATTGGCGGTGACCTGTCAAAAGGAGCGGCAATACTTGTCAATTCCGGCAATGCAAACGCTTTCACAGGAAGCGCGGGCAAGGCCTCGGTTAACCGTATCTGTACCGCGGTCGCCGCCCAGCTTAATATCTCCACTAAAGCGGTTTTCACCTCCTCAACAGGGGTGATTGGCGAGGTCTTGCCAGATCAAAAAATCACGGATTGCCTGGACCAATTGACAGCTTTCCTTAGCCCAACAGCGCTGGAAGAAGCTGCTCGAGCGATTATGACGACCGATACGTTCCCCAAAGGGGCATCAAGAACTCTGCAAATAAATGGACGGCCCGTCACGATCAGCGGCTTTGCCAAGGGCTCAGGCATGATCGCCCCGGATATGGCAACCATGTTGGTCTATATTTTCACTGATGCAAAAATTTCCCAGCCAGATCTGCAAGCCTTGCTAGGGGAATTGACCAATCAAACCTTCAATTGCATCTCCGTCGATAGCGACACATCAACCTCTGACGCACTCATCTGTGCTGCAACCGGAATGTCAGGTGTAGATGTGACTCAAAGCCAAAATTTTACGGATGGATTGAAACAGGTCATGCTTGATCTGGCTCATCAAGTGGTCAAAGATGGCGAAGGCGCCACAAAATTTGTGACAGTTGAAGTAACGGGTGCCAGTAGTGAAGCCGACGCACGCAAAGTGGGTATGTCTATCGCTAACTCTCCCTTAGTGAAAACGGCGATTGCAGGTGAGGATCCGAACTGGGGCCGCATCGTCATGGCTGTTGGGAAATCCGGCGCCGCCGCAGACCGCGACCGGCTCTCCATTTGGTTTGGGCCGCATCTTGTGGCCGAAAATGGTTGGGTTGCCGCAAGCTATACAGAAAAAGCAGGTGCCAGCTATATGCAGCAAGCTGAGTTGCATATTCGTACAGATCTCGGTGTCGGCACAGCGCAAACCACAGTTTGGACGTGCGATTTGACGCATGGCTATATTGAGATCAATGCGGACTACCGCTCGTGAAAACCATACTTGTCTCTGCGGTTGCCCTGATCGATCCGGATAGTCGTGTGCTTCTGGCACAACGCCCCGAGGGGAAATCCATGGCCGGCCTTTGGGAATTTCCTGGCGGCAAGGTTGAAGCAGGGGAAACGCCAGAGGCCGCCTTGATTCGCGAATTAGAAGAAGAATTGGGAATTAATACCTGGCAAAGTTGCCTTGCCCCGCTGACGTTTGCCAGCCATGCCTATGAGGATTTTCACCTATTAATGCCGCTATTCGCTTGCCGAAAGTGGCAAGGCATTCCGCAACCACAGGAGGGGCAGTCCCTCAAGTGGGTCCGCAAACAGAACCTTAGATCTTATCCCATGCCTGCGGCAGATATACCTCTGATCCCAATCCTATTTGATTGGCTCTAATTATGTACAAAGTCTTGCTGAGTTTTACATAATTTAAATGTTGTTTATTCCCTCGAGGGTTTGGAAAGGATGCAATGGATCAAATGGACCGTCGCAACACTTACTCAATCGTACATGCTGGTCTGATCGGTTGGCGAATTTTATTTCAGAAAATTTGCGAAGGCGACCCCCACAAGAGCACAGTCCAGATCGAAATTGTGCCAAACTTTGTAAAGGGCAACCTTTTTCATAGGACACAAAAAAATGGCGCCCAATATGAGCGCCATTTTTTACATCTTTGAAATTAAGTCAGCTTGCGTTCAACTTCTTCGCGCTCAAAAATTTCAATCACATCATTTGGTCTAATGTCATCATAGTTTTCAAAAGCCATACCACACTCTTGACCCGATTGAACTTCAGGCACCTCGTCTTTGAAGCGCTTCAATGTTTTAAGCGTGCCTTCATGAATAACAACATTATCGCGCAGCAAGCGCACCCCAGCGGAGCGACGTGCCACCCCTTCGGTAACCAAGCAGCCGGCTACCTTACCAACGCCCGACACTTTGAAAACTTCTTTAATATTGGCGTATCCAATGAAGGTTTCGCGAATTTCAGCGCTCAAGAGACCAGACGCCGCCGCTTTCACATCATCAACTAAATCGTAAATCACTGAATAATAGCGAATTTCAACACCTTTTTGATTGGCTGTGTTCCGCGCAGAGGTGTTTGCCCGCACGTTAAAACCAAACACCGGCGCACCTGAAGCTTCAGCCAATCCGATATCAGTTTCTGTGATCGCACCCACACCAGAATGCAGAACCCGCACGCGAACTTCGTCGTTGCCGATTTTCGCCATGGCCTGCACAATCGCTTCCGCAGAACCCTGAACGTCGGCTTTCAAAAGAATTGGCAGCTCACTGATGTCTTCATTGGCCTTCGCATTGGCCATAAGCTGTTCCAATGTAGTCGCTGCACCTAGAGCGGCACGTTTATCTTTGGCCGCCTGCGCACGATATTCTGCAATTTCACGCGCCTGCGCTTCGGTTTCAACCACATTGAGAACGTCACCCGCTTCCGGTGTGCCGTTCAGGCCTAGAACTTCGACAGGTGTTGATGGGCCAGCAGTTTTGATCCGCTCGCCGGAGTCGCTGATCAAGGCGCGTACTTTGCCCCATTGTTCCCCAACCACGAAAATATCGCCAAGTTTGAGCGTCCCGTTTTGCACCAAAACAGTGGCCACAGGTCCACGACCGACGTCCAACTGCGCTTCAATCACAGCGCCGGAAGCTGCACGACTTGGATTGGCTTTGAGCTCTAGAATTTCAGACTGCAAAGCAATGGCTTCAAGCAATTGATCCAAGCCTTGGCCAGTTATCGCGGACACTTCCACGTCTTGGACCTCACCTGACATTTGCTCGACGATCACCTCATGTTGCAGCAAATCAGTCCGCACTTTTTGCGGATCGGCTGCCGGGCGGTCAATTTTGTTGATGGCCACAATCATTGGCACCTCGGCGGCTTTTGCGTGGGCAATCGCCTCAATTGTTTGTGGCATCACCGCATCATCTGCAGCAACAACCAAGATGACGATATCTGTGACCTGCGCGCCGCGTGAGCGCATCGACGTAAAGGCCGCGTGGCCCGGCGTATCGAGGAAGGTTAGAAGTTCACCGTTCTGCTCAACTTGATAAGCGCCGATATGTTGCGTAATGCCGCCAGCTTCGCCAGAAACAACGCGCGCATTTCGGACCGCATCCAAGAGCGAGGTTTTGCCGTGGTCAACGTGGCCCATGACCGTGATGATCGGCGCGCGTGGCTTGAGATCTTCAGGGCTATCAACCACTTGATCAATCACGTCCTCAACATCCGCATCAGATACGCGCACAATTTTATGGCCAAATTCTTCTACGATCAGCTCGGCTGTATCTTGGTCAATGGTTTGGTTCTGAGTCACCATCATGCCCATTTGCATCAAGGATTTCACTACGTCAGCGACACGCTCGGCCATACGGTTGGCCAGCTCTTGCACCATAATCGCGTCCGGTACTTGCACGTCACGAATAATCTTTTCACGCTCAACAGCCCCGCCCATCGCTTTTTGACGGGCACGCTCTTGCTTGCGCTTCATCGATGCCATTGAGCGATGCCGCCCATCATTTCCGGCGCTGGCCTGATTAACAGTTAGCTTGCCAGAACGGCGATTGTCTTCTCGGCCTTTGTTGCGGCTTGGACGCGCAGGCTCCTCACGGCGCACAGGCTCAGCGACTTTATTTCGCACAACGCCCGTTTTCGCGGCCCGCTCTTCAGGTGTCGGTGGCGGTGCCGCGGCAAGCAGTGCCGCCGCCTCAGCTTCGCGTTTCTTCTCAGCTTCGGCTGCGATCTTTGCCTGCGTCCGCTCTTCGCGCTCGCGCAGTTCGCGCTCTTTTGATTCTTGTTCTTCGCGGCGACGGTTGCGTTCAACCTCCCGCTCGCGGTCTTCTTGGACGCGCCGCGCCTCATCTTCCGTCTCGCGCGCTTTTGCTGCTTGTACGGCTTTTAAACGACGCTCCATCTCCGCATCAGAAATTCCGGCTGGCCGACGCGCCGGATCACCGCCACGCACAGATCCAGGAGCGGCAGGTTTTGCTGCACCGGGCTTGGGTACAACAACGCGTTTACGTTTGGTTTCCACCACAACATTTTTGGTCCGGCCATGACTGAAACTTTGTTTCACATTTCCAGAACGTGCTCCGCCCATCAAACCAAGTGTTTTTTTTCCGTCGTCGCTCATAAAGCTCTATTGTCCTTTTCAGAGGGCTATTGCCCTATGCCACATCAGTGGCTTCTCGTAATCCGCGCAGTCTTGCGGCCTCCTGTACTACACGTTCGCTAAGTTTGCCACCGGAGAGTGCGCAGTGTATTGCATGTCCACGCCCAAATGCCAAACCCAATTCCTGAGCCGTCAAACACCCAAAAAACCGTCCACCTTCCGGGGTCCATAATTTGTCTTTACCTCGGGCAGATCCATCACTGGCTTGCAGCAAGACTTTGGCCCGGCCTTCAGCCAACCACCCCTTGACCTTCTCAAAGCCTGTCACAGCTTTGCCGGCTTTGCGGGCAATTGATACAAGATCGACAACCCGGCGCGCCAGCTGGCGGTCAATCTGCGCAATCAGATCTTCTGACACGCTGACCTGCGTTTTCGCACCGCGGGCAAAAACTTTGCGCTTTACCGCATCTTTCAAAATATGCAGATCGGCCGTGACATAATACCCCCTGCCAGGCAATTTTTCCAGTATATCCGGCACAACCATCCCATCAGGACTGGTAACAAAGCGGATTAAACCCGCTTTTGCACCTGAATCCTGACTGACCAAGCATTTACGCTCGGTCAGATTTTCCGAAGTATGTGCGCCGCTGTGGCTCATTTAGCTCTCCTGTTCCCCATCGTCTTCTAAAACTTTCGTCTCTTCATCAAGCAATTCTTCAGGGTCCACCCAGCCCAGCATGATACGAGCCGTCATCACCATGTTTTGCGCCTCAGCCAAATCCACATCGAATTTTTCAAGCACGCCGTCATCTTTGACCCGTTCACCTTCCACAGTGGTCCAACCACCCGCTAATTCCCAGTCGGCGCAAGTGGCGAAATCTTCCAAGGTTTTCACGCCATCCTCCGCCAAGGCTTCAATCATCTGTGGCGTTAGGCCTTCGAAACTCACCAAGCTGTCTTCGACACCCAACTCACGAGCACGGGCCATTGCACGGGTGTTTTCAGCTTCAATCACATCACGCGCACGCGCTTGAAGCTCGCTTGCCGTAGCTTCATCCACCCCATCGATTACCAAAAGCTCATCAAGTTCTACATAAGCCACCTCTTCCAGGCTGGTAAACCCCTCAGAAACCAAGAGCTGTGCAAAGAATTCATCAAGATCCAAACTGTTGATAAAGAGCTTGGTGCGCACTTCAAATTCAGCCTGACGACGTTTGGATTCTTCTTCCTCTGTCATTATGTCGATGTCGAGGTTGGTCAGCTGACTGGCCAAACGCACGTTTTGACCGCGACGCCCAATGGCCAGGCTTAGCTGCTCATCTGGCACAACAACGACAATCTTGCCGGCCTCCTCATCCAGAACAACTTTGGTCACTTCCGCAGGCTGCAGAGCGTTTACCAAGAATGTGGGTTGATCTTCGTTCCAAGGGATAATGTCGATCTTCTCCCCTTGAAGCTCATTCACAACCGCTTGTACCCGGCTGCCGCGCATGCCGACGCAGGCACCAACTGGATCAATGGATCCGTCATATGAGATCACAGCGATCTTCGCGCGCGATCCGGGATCACGGGCCACGGCTTTTATCTCAATGATGCCATCATAGATTTCCGGAACTTCCATTTTGAACAATTCCGCCATGAATTCTGGCGCTGTTCGCGACAGGAAGATTTGTGGACCGCGCTGCTCACGGCGCACTTCCTTTATATAGACGCGAATGCGATCGTTGGGTCGATAGCTTTCACGGCCAATTTTTTCATTGCGGCGCAACACTGCTTCACCGCGGCCAATATCGACGATAACATTGCCATATTCTTCGCGCTTCACGAGACCATTGATAATCGTGCCAGCCCGATCCTTAAATTCTTCATATTGACGATCCCGCTCCGCTTCGCGGACTTTTTGCAAAATCACCTGCTTGGCAGACTGCGCGGCGATACGGCCCATTTCAACCGGAGGAACTTCTTCAATATATTGATGGCCCACTTCGGGGTTCTCCATATATTGCTTGGCTTGCTGGACAGTGAATTCCGCCTGGTAATTTTCCAGCAAATCCTCTTCCACGACAGTGCGTACACGGGTAAAGGTCGCCCGGCCAGTTTTTCGGTCAATGGAGACGCGGATATCCATTTCTACGCCGTAGCGAGACTTTGCCGCCCGCGCCAAAGATTCTTCCATCGCCTCAATCACCAGACTGGGATCAATCATTTTTTCACGAGCAACAGCTTCGGCGGTTTGCAGCAACTCAAGCTGGTTTGCAGATGTAATGGCCATTAGTTTTCCTCTCCATCAACGATGGTTTGCACTTCATCATATTGTGTTTCATCAATTTGACCCGCGTCTTTGCGGCCCGTTAGAACCGCGCGTATCAAATCATCCGTTAAGATAAGCTTGGCATCAGCTAGCCAGTCAAATTTGAGACCAATTGTCCCCTCATCAATGGTGATCAAAACATCATCCCCATCGGTGCCTGCCAATTCACCCTTGAAGCGGCGGCGACCGTCGATCAGCTGTTCGGTTTCAATCTTGGCTACATAGCCAATCCATTGGTCAAAATCTTTCAATCGAGTCAAAGGCCGATCAATACCAGGGCTTGAAACTTCAAGCGTATAGGCCTCAATAATCGGATCTTCGACATCCATCAAAGCGGAAACCGCTGTGCTAATTTCAGCACAACCATCCACTTCCATCGTGCCATCGGGCTTTTGTGCCATGATTTGCAACGTAGGGGTGTTGCCACTCATCAAACGCAAACGCACCACCTCATAACCCAAACCTTCAATCATTGGGCTCAGGATCTTGAGCAGTCGTTGGTCCATTGCAGCTTTAGCAATCAGATCTGTCATAGGCACCTTTCAGGCACAAAAAAACGGGCGCGCGGCCCGTGATGTTTTCCGGTGGAATTTCGGGGGTGGAAGCCGAAACGCCGCTATTACGTTGTCTCTACAGAGTTTATCTGGCGGTTTCAATCCCAGAACAGCGATTCTTTGAAAAGGCCCCGGAAACACCGGGGCCCCTTTCGTTTTTCGGACACTGTGGCCTTATGCAAACCACCAGCGCTCAGTCAAGCGGCTCGAGTCCATTTGCCAGATATTGCCGATATCTGGACCGTGAGCCAGTTTGGTTGAGGCCGCATCCACTGTGTTTGCAAACATTGGAATAATAGTTCCACCCTCTTGAGAACATATTGATTGCATTTCAGTATATTGTTCACGCCGTTTATTACTATCAAGCTCTGCTCGGGCAGTTAACAACAGTTCTTGAAAGCGGGCATTTTCCCAATGGGTATCGTTCCAAGGCACACCGCTCTCATAGGCCGTTGAGAACATCCAGTCTTCCGTTGCACGACCAGACCAGTAGCAAGCGCACCAACCTTTTTTCAGCCAAACGTTGGACCAATAGCCGTCTGCTGGCTCTTGCACCACATTGATATTAATTCCAGCACTTTTGGCAGATGCTTGATACAATTGCGACGCATCAACCGCACCAGTGAACGCCGCATCTGAGGCAGAAAGATCCACATTTAACTCAGTCAATCCAGCCGCCTTCATATGAAACTTAGCCTTATCGAGATCAAGCTCAATTTGGGGAATTTCTGTAGCAAGGTACTGATTTGCAGGACCAATTGGATGATCGTTACCTATCATACCATGGCCCTGCAGAATTTTATCGACCATTTCTTGACGATCAATCCCGTATTTCAGCGCCTTCCGAACGTTAATGTCATTAAATGGTGCCTGATTGGTTAACATTGGGAAAGTGTATTGCATATTCCCCGTCACTTCAAAAATCTCAATATTTGGATTAGCGCGCAACAATGGCTCGGTCTTAAAATCCACACGGTTAACCGCGTCCACCTGGCCTGTCATCAAGGCATTCATCCTAGCAGACGAATCATTTATGGCGATACACTCAATCTCGTCGAACCAACCGGCACGACCATCTTTATAATGGCTGTTCACGCGGGTGAGAACGCAACGCACACCAGGATCGAAACTGACCACTTTATAAAGACCTGTGCCAATACCCTTAGCAATGGCTTCATCAATCATACCAGCTGGATACATCAAAATATGGTAGTCAGATAACAAAAACGGAAAATCAGCGTTGCCGGCAGACAACGTGAACTGAATCTGATGATCGTTCATTTTCTTCATCGCAGTTATGGCAGCCACGATTGGTTTAGCAGCGGATTTCGCGCCTTCCTCTGTGTGCATATTCAAAGACGCGATAACATCATCCGCACCAAAAGATTTGCCATTGTGAAACGTCACGCCTTTGCGCAGGTTAAACGTCCATGTTTTAGCATCTGAACTAGCTTCCCAGCTTTCTGCCAGCTCGCCCACGAGCTCACCAGCCGCCGTGACCTCTGTGAGGCAATCAAACACGGTCCCATGCCCCATGTGGATCATGAATTGATCCGAATGCGTCCGGCCGTCGAAACTGTCTGATGTGTTCGCACCATTCAAGCCCATGCGCAGCTTGCCACCGCGTTTCGCGGCCGACTTCGCTGGCAAACCTGTCGCAGCGATCACGCCCGCGGCGGCGCCCGTTTTCAAAAGTCCACGTCTACTAAATTGAGACATTCGTTTTCTCCTTAGTTATTTTCATTTTTGGCGGGTCACCCCGCACCCCCTGTTTAGCAGGAGGGGTGATTCGATCTTACATCTTCCCAACCGCTGCGTCACCGATGTTATCAACTCCACGGCTATTTAACAGATTTGTTAGCCAATCTGGGTCCATTTCAGGCACAGATGAAAGCAACAGGTCGGTATAGGGATGATGCGGAGGTTGGAACATTTCAGCTTTTGGCCCCTGGTCAACCACCTTGCCATCTTTCATGACCACAACCTCATCACTGATAGCCCGCACGGTCGCGAGGTCATGGGTGATGAACATATAGGACAGGCACAGGTCATCTTGCAGCTGCGCGAGAAGTTTCAAAATACCCTCCGCCACCAGTTGATCAAGTGCGGAGGTCACCTCATCACAGATGATAAACTGCGGTTCGGCGGCCAGGGCGCGGGCAATGCCAATGCGCTGCTTCTGGCCGCCAGAGAGTTCACTGGGCAGCCGGTCAATATATTGTCCTGGCTCTAGTTCAATCTGCGCCAACAGCTCCTCAACCCGTTTGCGTTTTGCGGTGCCAGTAAGGCCAGAATAGAACTGCACCGGCCGGCCAATAATATCACCAATCGAGCTGCGCGGATTAAGTGCAGTGTCAGCCATTTGGTAAATCATTTGTACCTGCCGCAATTGATCTTTGCTGCGCTTGCGATAATCTAGCGGTAAGGCTTTGGCGTTAAACTCAATATGCCCCTGACTTGGTGGTAATAGCCCAGTGATGCAGCGCGCAGTCGTCGATTTTCCTGATCCAGATTCGCCCACCACCGCCACCGTGCGGCCCGCGTGGATATCAAAGGCGACATCAAACAAAACAGGGGCTTTTCCATAAGCCGCTGAAACGTTTTTCAAAGACACAATCGGCATTGCTCCAGCTGAAATCGCCGGTTTTGCGGGTCTTTGGAAAGACCGCACGGCCCAGAGGGACTTGGTATAGTCTTCTCGTGGCGCGGAAAGCATGGCGCTGGTTTCAGCCTCTTCCACCTCATCGCCGCGCAACAGAACCTTAATCCGATCAGCCATCTGCGCCACAACCGCGAGATCATGGGTGATGTAAATCGCGGCCGTATCGAACTGCTCCACGATATCACGAATAGCGGCCAGAACTTCAATCTGCGTGGTCACATCCAGCGCCGTGGTTGGCTCATCAAAGATGATCAAATCAGGCCGACACGACATAGCCATCGCGGTCATTGCACGCTGCAATTGCCCGCCGGAAACCTGATGCGGATAGCGAAAGCCAATGTGATTGGGATCGGGCAGGCGTAGACGTCGGTAAAGCTCCATGCCATCCAACTCGCTTTCGGCCTTGGCCCGCAGCTTATGTTGCGTCGGCGCTTCGGTGTGTTGGTCGATTAAACGATGCGCCGGGTTGAAACTAGCCGCAGCAGATTGCGCCACATAGGCAATTCTCTTGCCCAGCATATTACGCTTCGCCACAGCCGAAGCGGTCACCAAATCCACCCCATCAAAATCCACTGTACCGCCAGATATGCGGCATCCATCGCGGGTAAATCCCATCGCGGCTAGACCAACCGTCGATTTGCCTGCGCCTGATTCACCAATCAGTCCGAGAACTTCCCCCTTTTTCAGATCTAAATTTATTCCGTTCACAATCGGATTCCAAAGCTCATCAGATTTGCCTTCGATTTTCAACCCGCGTATTTTGAGGAGCTGCTGTGTCATGACATTAATCCTTCAAGCCCGAAGATTTGTGCAGCATCCAATCCACCACAAAATTCACCGCAACAGTAAGCAAGGCAATTGCTCCAGCCGCCAAGAGGGGCGCTGTGGCAACATTTGGTGCAAAAGCAGCAAAATTTATGAATTGCGACAAATCTTTAACCATTGTCCCCCAATCCGCGAGGGGTGGCTGAATGCCCACGCCCAAGAAAGACAGCGACGCAATGGTTAGGAATACAAAACAAAACCGCAAGCCAAATTCAGCCAAAAGCGGTGCCATTGCGTTGGGCAGTATCTCTTTAAAAATGAGATATCCCATACCCTCTCCACGCAACTTGGCCGCTTCGATATAGTCCATCACGACAATATTTTGCCCCACCGCGCGTGACAAACGATAGACTCGCGTACTGTCAATCATCGCAATAATCAAAACCATAAAAATTGTGCGATCAACACCGAGCTGGTTTGACCAAACGCTGGCGATTGTCATCAAAAGCAGTGCAAAAATGAGTGCCGGAATGGCCATCAAGACATCAACGGCGCGTGACAGGATTTGATCCAACCACCCCCCAACAATTGCCGCAAGAAACCCCAGCGATCCACCCACAAAAAAAGCTAGGCATGTGGTGGCAAAGGCAATACCCACGGTATTCTGAGCGCCATAGATCAGGCGGCTGTAAATATCACGACCGATTTGATCCGTACCGAGCGGAAAATTTGGATCACCCCCCATCATTGGGTTGCCGCCTGGCACAATATTGGCATTCGCAAGAATCTCTTCCTGCCCATAGGGCGCAATTGATCCGGCAAAAATGGATACAATCGCATAAAGTAAGATGACCAAAACCCCAAATCCAGCCGTCAACGGCATAGCGCGAAACAATTTTCGCGTCCCAGCCGTTCCAACGACCCGGCCAAACAGGCGAAATAGATAGGCCGCAATCGCAAAGCCAACAAAGCCCTGCACCGCCCAGCGGAAAAAGATCACCCCAGCGGACGGCACGCCGTTGACCTCAACCGGACGAAAGTAATAGTTCACTGCGGCAATCAACACCAACACACCCGCAGCATAGCCAAAGGCCACAGCAAAGGACATGTCACGAAAGAAGGGTTTGCTGCCGATGAATTTTTGACCGGCAAAACGAAACACCCAGGCGACAACAGCCGTAGCAATCAGGATCAAAATCAAATTCATCCACCAACTCATTTCGGGTGCCTCAATCTTGGGTTGGAGAGAATGGATAGAATATCCGCCATCAAATTCAACAAAATATAGGCCGCTGCGAAGATGAGGCAGCAGGCCTGCACCACCGGAATATCGCGGATTTTCACGCTATCAACAAACAGCTGACCGATTCCAGGATATACAAACACCACCTCAACCACCACAACACCGGTGATCAAATAAGCAAGGTTGAGTGCAATCACGTTGATAATCGGGGCCAAAGCATTCGGCAGCGCATGGCGCACAATCACGCGCATAGGGCTGATGCCTTTGAGACGAGCCATTTCAATATAGGGACTGGCCAAAAGGTTGATAATCGCCGCACGGGTCATCCGCATCATATGAGCCGTCACCACTAAGGTCAGCGTCAAAGCTGGGAGCATGGTCCGGTTGAGTTTTTCGCCCAATGCCATGCCCTCATAGACATTCGACAAGGATGGAAAAATCGGGTTGAGCACCGCCAGTACCAGAATCAGAATGTAAGCGAGAAAAAATTCTGGGCTGGAAATAGACGATAGAGTCGTAATATTCACCGCCCGATCGAAGATCGAATTGCGATAAAGTGCCGCCAGAACGCCCAGCGTGATCGAGATTGGCACCGCGAACATCGCCGTGACGCCAGCCAAAAACATTGTCGCTTTAAACCGTGGGGCAATTTGCTCTACCACGCCTACCAATTGATCCCCGCCCATATTCGAAGCAAAATTCATCTGTGCAAAGCTAATCCCCAGATTGCCAGTCAAAACACTTCCCAGCCAAGAAAAATATCTCATGAAATAGTTTTGGTCCAAACCCAAATCCGCACGGATCTGGGCCACGGCCTCTTCTGTTGCCCCCTGCCCCAAAATCGCTTGGGCAAAATCACCGGGCAAGGCATTCACAGCCACAAAAATAACCATCGACACAATCAGTAATGTTAATATGCCAAGTGCCAAACGTTGAAGAATTATCTGAAAGATAGACCCCACCAGACATCTCCTAGTTCTATTAATTACCAAAGTGAGGTTAACGCCTGAAAGGCATATGTAAAGTCTCTTCTGTGAGTTTCCCGCTATGGCCGCAAAGCATCCATGACTTTCACCAATTGCGCGCTTATAGGTGCATCAGACAATGCGTGGCCGGCCTTGCCCACCATTTGCAATCGTGCCTTTGGCCACGCCTGTACCAGTTGCCAGGCGGTTTGTGGCGGGCAGATCATATCATAGCGGCCTTGAACAATGTCACCAGGAATCTCAGCCAGCCGGTCCATATTGTTCAACACCGCCTGATCCGCACTCAAAAACAACTGATTGGAAAAGTAGTGATTTTCAAGCCGTGCGAAGGCGCGAGCATATTGTGATGGAGTTTCACCAGACATTCCCGTTGAATCAATAGAGGCCAAGGCATTCTCCCAACCCGCCCAGGCACGGGCATAGCGAGTTTCTTGCATTAAATCGCCACTGAACAGCCGAGCGCCATAGGCTGCGATTAGATCATCTTGCTCTTGCTTGGGAATTAAATCGGCAAATCGCGCCCAAGCTTCTGGCCAAAACCGCCCTGCGCCGCCGCCGTAAAACCAATCCAGCTCAGATTGCTGACCCAAAAAAACGCCACGCAAAATCAGATGCTGCACTGAAGGGGCATGAGCCTGCGCATAAATCAAAGCCAAAGTCGCGCCCCAACTGCCGCCAAAGACCATCCAACCCTCAATGCCCAGAGCCTCGCGAATTTTCTCGATATCCGACACCAAATGCCAAGTGGTGTTGTATGCCACCTCCGCATGAGGCCGTGAACGCCCACAGCCGCGCTGATCAAAAAGAATAACCCGGTAAACTGCGGGGTCAAAGTACCGTCGCATCGACGGACTACACCCACCACCGGGACCGCCATGCAAAACAACCACAGGTATGCCATCAGGCTTGCCGCATTGCTCCACATAGATGTGATGTCGATCGCCCACACTCAAAATCCGTTGATCAAAAGGCTCAATCGACGGATAAAGAACTTGCACTGCGCGTTTTTGACCTGCGACTTTGTCCATAACTATCCTATATAAAGAAATGGCCGGGTGCTGCCCTGCCTGATATGTTAAATCCATATGGAGATGGGAATGCAAGGCAACCAATCGACCGTCGATCCCTCAGAAATCGCAAAATTTGAGGCGATGGCCGCAGAGTGGTGGGATTTAGAGGGCAAATTCAAGCCCTTGCACATGCTCAATCCTTGCCGCTTGGATTACATTACCCAGCAAATTTCCATGGAATTTGACCGTGATTTATCAGCAGATCTTCCATTTAAAGGCTTGCGGATCTTGGACATCGGCTGTGGCGGTGGGTTGCTCTGTGAACCCATGAGCCGTCTTGGTGCCACTGTTGTGGGGGCGGATGCAGCTGCAGGTAATATACCCGTTGCAAAAATGCACGCAGAGCAATCAGGGCTTGAGATTGATTATCGTCACATCACAGCCGAAGCCTTGGCGGGCGCCAACGAGAAATTTGACGTGGTTTTAAACATGGAAGTGGTCGAACATGTGGCCAGCCCACCGGCCTATCTCTTAGCCTGCCAACAGCTTTTGCAACCAGGTGGCCTGCATATTTGCTCCACACTTAACCGCAACCCCAAGAGCTTTCTGTTCGCCATCATCGGAGCAGAATGGATCATGCGATGGTTGCCAAAAGGCACTCACGATTGGAATAAATTTATCACCCCAGATGAACTCTTCGGCTTGCTTCAAGCAGCTGGGCTAAAACCGGTAGACCGTAAAGGCTTTGTTTTTAATAAAATAGCTTGGAGTTGGTCCGTCTCAGCGCAAGATCTCAGCGTTAACTATGTCACCGCGAGTATCAAACCCATTTAGGAATCTCTAAACATGCTCAAGCGCAACTCACGCAGGATGGGTAGAATGCTCTTGATGTTATCCTCACCCGAAACACCGGTCGCAGCAGTCAAAATTGGCGCGATTTGAGCAAAGGCATGATCGCGCGCGGCACGTCCAGCGGGGCTGATCACGACTTGTTTGCGCCGAGCATCGTCCCAATCAGGCCGAATATGAACATAGCCAGCCCATTCCAACTTGTTGAGTGTATTGGTAATCGCGCCGCGTGTCAGATTAAAGGTTTTGGCTAATTGCGCTGGGGTGCGCTCTCCACCCACATGCGCCAAATGATTAAGCACCGAGAAATGCGACAGCTCCATACCTTTCGGCAAACCCTTCGAAATTCGACTGCGCAACAATTGCTCCAGAGCCAAAATTTCCGAAAACAGGCTGACAGATAGAGTTTCAATCGTTTTTGTCATTACTGTGATACCGTTTCAAACCAAATGGGCGATCATGCTGCAAAGATGCCACACGCGCACGCGCTCTGTCCACTTCACCTAAGTCTAATGTCGCGAAATGCAATCCTGTTTCCAACCCGGCGTCCAAAATTACCTCCCCCCAGGGTCCAACGATCAAACTATGTCCAAATGTTTTGCGTCTTGATCCGGGATGTATGCCAGTTTGCGCCGCAGCGATCAAAAAACACCCCGTCTCAATCGCCCGCGCGCGCAGCAAAACATGCCAATGCGCCGCCCCCGTTGGACGGGCAAAAGCAGATGGCACGGCCAAAATTTGGGCCCCGGCCTGCGCAAGAGCGCGATGCAATGCCGCAAACCGTAGATCATAGCAAATACTGAGTCCCAGCTCTGCCCAAGGCGTTTGCACAACAGCCGCCTCCGTACCAGGACGATAGCCCTTCGACTCGTGATAACGCTCTGCGTCAGACAAGGTGACATCAAACATGTGAATTTTATCATAAAATGTGACAATCTCCCCCTCTGCATTGATCATCACAGAGCGGTTGGCAAAGCGGCCGTCATCATCGTCAGTTTTGACCGTCACTGAGCCTAGCGCAACCCAGAGCCCCAATTGCCTCGCGCGCTCACAAATAGCCACAATAAAACTGTTTCCCGCGTAGAGTTCCAAAACTTGAAATTGATGGGCGCGATCAACCGAGATGCAATTTGTCACCTCCGGTAGAAACAAAATATCCTGACCAGCCGATTGATCCATAAGGTGCAAGACCGTTGCTAGATTGTCGGCTGGCTGATCGCTGGACGTTATTTGCGCGATGGCGACTTTCACGGCGCCAACATCGCAGCCAATTTGCCAGATCGATCCAAGGTATAAAGCTCATCACATCCACCAATATGTACGTCATCTATAAAAATCTGTGGGACTGTATACCGACCATTGGCACGCTTTTGCATTTCAGAGCGGCGCTCCGGGCTCCGTGAAAGATCCACTTCCTGAAAAGTCGCGCCTTTCGCATCCAAAAGCCGTTTGGCGGCATGGCAATAACCGCAAAGCGGTGAGGTGTATATTTCGATAATCGCCATTTACTAAAACTCCATTGGATCCGCGGCCATTACAGCACGTTAGGTTAACACTGATTCTTCACAGCCCAATTGCGTGCTTGACGCCCTGGGAGTTGTGATGATGCATATAACTCACCAGTAATTGAAAGTGCTGTAAATGATCCAACCTTGGTATGGCAATTTTTTTCTATCTACACCGCGCGCGCCATCCCCGCAGCGCTGTCACATCAGATAAGGCCGGTTTCGCTGCGCGGGCCGATCCAATCACAGAAAAAGTTATTGCTCTAGCCTCTAGACACACCCGCGCAGCTTCCGAAAAAGTAGTCCCAGATGTAAAGACATCGTCCACCAGCACCACCTTCAGCCCAGACACACATCCAGCCCACTCCAGGTTCGCTGCCATGAAAGCACGCAGAAGTTTCCGGCGTTCCACTGCCGTTGCCAATGCAGGGGAACTGGAATGAGCAAAGGGGAGGGTGGAAAATTTCCTCACCCCAGCGCAACATCCAGCGGGCAAAGGGCATTATAAGGTCATACCGATCTTTACGCTTGAGGGCCAAAATCACAACGTGGGCTTTGGCATTATACAAAAACACAGCCGGCCTTATGTCCCAGAGTCAGGGTTTGTTCAAGTAATCGTCAAAAAGAATATGCGCATCATTGTGATCCCCTAACATTTACCCTCCACATTTCAAACAGACACAGGTGGAGATAAAATGCACCTCACGTCAAAATTCCAAGCAAGGATGGAGGTGATCTTACTCCAAGTCCCCAGTCCCGGGACATTGATGAGGATAAATCACTTGTAACACACCTTGCAAACCACAGAGCTCCCTCCTACCTCAAAGCAATGACAGCGCCTGTACTTTTTGATCCCACAGCTCAAGCCGAAGCCCGCGCACGGGCCCGCTCTACTGGCATGTTTTTGCAAGAGCTGGCATGCGCTGAAATCATCGAGCGGCTGAAAGCGGTTAACAGACAGTTTAAATCCGTCGCCATCGTCACAGGTTTTCGTCAGTCTTGGTCAATTGCGTTTCCAAACGCGAAACTGGTGCCTGATAAAGACCTTCTGGAATTGAGCCCTGGGCAGCATGATCTCGTAATCCACGCAATGGCGCTGCATCATTGCAATGACCCTATAGGCCAGGTGGTGCAATGCGGCCGCGCTTTAAAACCCGACGGATTGTTCATGGGAGTATGTTTCGGCGGTCACACTCTCACAGAACTGCGCAGCGCCCTATCCGCGGCGGAAGCGGATTTGCGCGGGGGCCTGTCGCCGCGTATCACCCCTATGGCGGAAATTCGAGAGCTTGGCGCCCTCTTGCAACGCGCCGGCCTCGCCTTACCAGTCGCAGACTCATTAAAAATACCAGCTTCATATTGCGATATTTATCACTTAATGCGCGATTTACGCGACATGGGTGAGACCAATATCATGACAGCACGGCAAAAAACCTTCACTTGCAAATCACTTTTTGACCAGGCCCAAGAGGTCTTTGCTGCGGAATTCCCCGCCTGTGACGACCGCATTGCCTGCACATTCGATTTGGTTTTCCTTTCAGGTTGGGCACCACACGCGAGCCAACCCAATGCTTTAAAGCCCGGATCCGTGACGAAATCACTCCAACAAGCGTTAGAAGAGGCAAAAAGCTCGTTAGGGAATTGACGAGACCCGTTTTCCAGTTATTTGCAATGTCACAAGTTCAGGAGCGCAACGTGACAGATCAAGAGACCACCTATTTGCAATTATCCGCTGCACCAACAGATCACCCAAAGGTGAAGGCACCAAAGATTGGGGTTTTGCTGTCCAATCTAGGCACACCGGACAACTATGACTATTGGTCCATGCGCCGATACTTGGGTGAATTTTTGTCGGATCGGCGGGTGATTGATTATAGCCCTTGGCTTTGGCAGCCTTTGCTCCAGCTAATCATCTTAACAAAGCGACCATTTTCTTCTGGTGCGGCCTACAAGTCAATTTGGAATATGGAAGCAAATGAAAGCCCCCTGGCCACCATAACAAAGGCGCAAACCGAGGCAGTTCGGGCAGAAATTTTGAAACGCTATGACGGTGGTGTTATGGTTGAATATTGCATGCGCTACGGCAACCCTTCCACCCAATCCGTTGTGCAAAAAATGGTCGAGGCTGGCTGCCAGAAAATTTTGTTCTTCCCGCTCTATCCCCAATTTGCCGGAGCCACTTCCGCCACGGCAAATGATGAATTTTTCCGAAGCTTGATCAAACAAACTTGGCAACCTGCCGCTCGAACTGCCAGCCCATATTTTGATCGTCCTGACTATATCAACGCATTGGCGACCTCGATTGAGCAAGCCTATAAAGTCTCCGATCTGCGCCCAGAGGTTTTGGTATGCTCCTATCATGGAGTGCCAAAACGCTATTTGATGCAGGGTGATCCCTATCATTGCCAGTGCCAAAAAACCACGCGCCTGCTGAAAGAGCGCCTGGGTTGGAGTGACACTGAAATCGTAACCACCTTCCAATCAAAATTCGGTCCAGAGGAGTGGTTGCAGCCCTATACGGTGGAAGAAGTGGCGCGTATGGCTGAGAAAGGCCAAAAGAATATAGCAGTCTGCGCCCCAGCTTTTTCAGCAGATTGTATCGAAACCTTGGAAGAAATTAACGAAGAGATCAAAGAAAGCTTTGAGCACGCCGGAGGTGAGCATTTCACATATATTCCCTGCTTAAATGACAGCAAGGAACATATTGAAGCCTTGAGCAACGTGATTTCAGAAAACCTGCAAGGCTGGATTTAATCAAAAAAGGGCCCCTGAAAGAGCGGCCCTTTTCTAATTGATATTTGCAAACCAGCAACTATTTTATCGCCAATGCCACGATTGCAATCAACGCCAGTGGGATCAACAGCGAACTTGCAGAGCCGGCTGCTTGGTCCATTGTAGATGCAACAACGGGTGCTTCCATCACCGGTTCGCTCATGCCACCTGCGAAAGCTGTGGTTGCCGCTGCTGCAAAGACTGTCGCCAAAAGTAGTTTTTTCATTTTCTTCTCCATTTGTTTTGGTTCTCACGAATCTCATAGCGGAACCTAGAGCTAACTCAATCCAGAATATGCTCCGGACAAAGCGAATTAAATTTGTTTTTGCCAATGCAGTTTTGGAGCTCTCTTGCCAAAACCGCAATACTAGTTAAATGAGCAGGACTTGTGTGCCGACCTTCGTGAGTTCATACAATTCAG
>Ga0213869_10000129_pt1 | contig 58918 bp, 61 predicted proteins | sample PICome_10_FD_160083 | JGI IMG/M metagenome (GOLD analysis project Ga0213869, IMG submission 160083) | Coastal seawater microbial communities near Pivers Island, North Carolina, United States - PICO132 | ecosystem: Environmental > Aquatic > Marine > Coastal | place: USA: North Carolina... | reverse complement strand
TAACTTAATACCTTTTAGCCAAGTCCCGTCACCACTCCTGGAGCCTGGGCTGTTTTTTGAAAATCGTGTATGTTTATCAAAAAAAACATAATGCGTTCATTATTTCAAAGGCAATCGATTCGGATGATTACAGCATTGCCTTGCTTCAAATTGATAACCAGCCTGAGAGGTTCGTCGCTGGGTTCTTCGACAATATTGATGCAACAACGTCAGTATTCTTAGGATTGGATAGGCGAGATGAACCGGTTGCCCCAACATCCGACTTTCTCAAACAAATGGCTGTGAGAAATGGTCTATACCTTGGAGATACTGATCGCGTTGAAGCAATTGAACACTGGTCTATGGCAGCATCGCGTAAAGCGATTAAACAAATTAAATCGAAATGTGCTTAGATAGAATTCCTAATGACTGAATTGCTATTAAATACGGTCCGCAGATTTTTGCCGTTTGGAAAAACTAGAAAGTAATCGAGTGGGTCCCTGATTATTGCCAAGTAGCAAAGGCATGCTACTTCTAAAGGACATGGTGCCGGCGTTTTTAAGCAACGGTCGTTCTAGTCGTTGCAGGGACAAGGCGCATGTGGGATAACCGTGCGACTCTTTGACGACAGGAATACCTCACATGACTGATTTTTTAAACCGCCGGACCACGATGGTCGACACACAAATCAGACCGGCTGATGTGACGAAATTTCCAATCATCGACGCTATGCTTCAGGTGCGGCGCGAGGTCTTCGTACCAGATCACCTACGCGAAACGGCCTATGCGGATGCGATCTTGGATCTAGGTCATGGCCGCATAATCCTTGAACCGCGCACCTTTGCCAAAATGCTCGATGCTGTGGATATTCAAAGCAATGAGTTGGTTTTGGATCTTGGGTGCGGTCTTGGTTATTCTTCCGCTGTGATTGGAAGGTTTTCGGAAGCTGTTGTAGCTATTGAACAAAATAAAGATATGGCCGCTGAAGCTGAGGCAAATTTGGCCGCTGATGGCTGTTTGAACGTTGCGGTTGTGCAGGGCAATTTGGCCGAAGGGGCCGTGCAACACGCCCCGTTTGACGTGATCGTCGTTCAAGGAGCGGTGGAGCATGTGCCTGGGTCCGTGATCGCGCAATTGGCTGAAGGAGGCCGTATTGTTGCGGTCTTTAGCCAAAAAGGTCAGGGCGCGGTTCGGGTGGGCTATAAGTCCGATGGCCAGATGTCTTGGCGTTTTGCCTGCAATGCCTTTGCGCCTGTGTTGAGTGGATTTGTGAAAGAGCGCAGTTTTGCTCTTTAGAAAATGAAATGATTCTTTTGCCTGGGGGGCACGGATGTTTGGACGAAAATTTGCTGAATTAAGCTGTGCGGCCATTTTAATTTTGGCAACACCCGGCTTAGCTGCGGCAGAGAGCCTTCGGGACAGCCTGCGCAATGCTTATAAAAATAGTGGGATATTGGTGCAGAATCGCGCCCTTTTGCGCGCGGCGGATGAAAAGGTTGCCGACGCCGTAGCTGCTTTGCGCCCCGTGATTAGTTGGAGCTCAAGATTTGCTCACGCTTACAATGGCCCGGCCAATACCGACAATTTGGTCACAAGTTTGAACGCCGAATGGCTGCTTTATGATTTTGGCAGTTCCGATTTGCAGGCAGACGCGCTTAAAGAAACTGTGTTGGCGACCCGGCAATCATTGGTGGCGATTGAGCAAAATGTGCTCTTGCGCGCGGCGACTGCGCATGTGACTTACCGCCGGTCGGTAGAATTTGTGTCCCTGCGATCGGCCAATGTAGAATTGATTGAGCAAGAATTGCGCGCCGCTCAGGATCGGTTTGATGTGGGCGAAGTAACAAGGACGGATGTGGCACTGGCAGAGGCGCGTTTGGCCAGTGCGCGGGCGTCGCTTGCGAGTGCTCAAGGCGAATTGGCAAAGGCTGCGGCGGAATATCATGCGGTTGTGGGCCGTAAACCTGGTGATCTCGTAACCCCCTCGAGCCTGCCTGAATTGCCAAGAGATGTTTCTTCGGCTATTTCCACTGCTCGATCCCATCATCCAGATCTTATTCGCGTGCAACATGAGGTGGTGGCTGCTGAGCTTGTGTTGAAGGCCTCGCAGCTGGCGTATCGCCCAAGGCTTGAAGCGGGCGCAGGCCTCTCTAATGTGGATCTCGATGGTGAGTTGACCCGAAGCTTGAGTTTGACCTTAAGCGGACCGGTTTACAGCGGTGGCGCCATTGCCTCGGCAAGCCGTGCCGCAATTGCACAACGTGACGCAACTCGGGCGCAGTTGCATGTTGCGGGGCTTGAGGTTGAGCAGACTGTGCGCAATGCATTTGTTGTATTGGAGGTTGCGCGATCCACGGGCGAGGCAACGGATCGGCAAATTGAAGCGGCCAGTGTAGCCTTCCGTGGTGTGCGGGAGGAAGCCTCTTTAGGAGCGCGGACGACTTTGGATGTGCTTAATGCTGAGCAAGAACTTCTGGATGCGCGCGTGAGCCGTATTTCAACACAGATAGATGAGCAGATTGCGAGTTACAGCTTGCTCGCTGCAATGGGGAAATTAACTGCGACTGAGCTTGATCTTGGCGTGAAAACCTATGACCCGGGGGAATATTACAATCTGGTTAAATCGGCGCCACGGGCCAAAAGCAAGCAAGGCGCGGCCTTGGATCGCGTGCTAAAAGGCTTAGCTGGAAATTGAGCTAGGCCATCTCCTTTGGTATGTGCAAGCCCCGGTGAATAGGAGGTGCTGTGACCCGTACGGACGACTATCCAGAGGCAGATGCTTTGGTTCTAACCATGTGCAGGTTGATTTCTGGCGCCCCAGTGTCGGAAACGTGCTCTGGTGTGGTCTCGCCTTTGGTTTTGCAGGCTAGCCAGCTTGTTGTGCCGCCATCCGTGGGGCCGATGGTGCTCGAGCGCGAGGATGCAGTCAGCGCCGAATATTTGGGCCCTGAGGCGCCCAAACCTGTGGCGCCACTGTCGCATGATCCCGAATATTTGGAGGTCATTGCCAACCTTCGTCGCGCCCTGGCCGGTCCAATGCGCGACGAGCTGTCGAGCGCCGTTCGGACGATAATTGATGAGGGTGATCCCTGACTTTCCGCTTGGGCAGCGTTGCCAGGGGCGGCGCCTATAACGCGACGGGTCTTGCCAAAGCAATCAGCGCATCGACATCTAGATGCAGTTCGATAAAGGCAGCGAGTTGATCCAAAGTGTCTTCCACAGCCGCATCATAGGAGACGAGCTGTGAGTGCGTGCCGAGCATTTCCAAGATCTCTGCTCGAAAGCCGTCAGACGCAAAAAGGCCATGTAAATAACACCCACGCACAAGACCATCAGCGGAAATCGCCCCCTCCTGCCGGTCTGCGAGCTGGAGCCAAGGGTTTTGGCAATCTGCCCCGCTGGTTTGGCCAAGGTGTATCTCGTAACCGCTAACGGGCGTGCTGGTTTCCACGCTGCGTGCTTGTGCCAGCGATAGGTTTTTGTTTGGGATCATTGTGGTTTCAATATTTAAATATCCCATTCCATCGATGGAGCGCGGCGCGCCTTCTATTCCGTCTGGGTCATGAACTTTGCGTCCCAGCATTTGATAACCGCCACAAATGCCAATGATATGACCGCCTCGGCGGTGATGTGCCTGAAGATCAATATCCCAGCCGTTGGCGCGGAAATTTTCCAAATCACTGATAGTGGATTTGCTTCCGGGCAAGATCACTAGCGATGCGTCACCGGGCAATGCCTGACCTTGCTCAATAATCTCAACGGTTACATTGGGCTCTGCGACCAGTGGGTCGAGATCATCAAAATTGGAAATTCGCGCGAGACGCGGCACGGCGATTTTTATCGCGCCACCGGCCCGTGTTGCGATATCCATCACGTCCTCGGCCGGAAGTTTCCAAGCCTTGGCAAACCATGGCAACACGCCGAGCGACGTCCATCCGGTATGCTCCGCGATGGCGGTCATGCCCTCATCAAAGAGCGACACATCCCCGCGAAACTTATTGATTGCAAAACCAGCGATTCTGTTGCGATCGTGGGTTGGTAGAACCGCATGCGTTCCGACCATTTGTGCAATCACCCCGCCACGATCGATGTCGCCAATCAAGATCACCGGAACATTGGTAACCTCTGCAAAACCCATATTGGCTATATCCCCGGCGCGCAGGTTGATTTCGGCCGGGCTTCCCGCACCTTCTATCACGATAAAGTCGGCAGTTTTGGCCAAGCGGTGAAAGGAGTCGAGCACTCGTGGCATTAAGCTTGGCTTGAGTGCTGCATAGTCCCGGGCTTTGACAGTGGTTACCTTTTGACCTTGAACCACCACCTGCGCACCAATCTCGGACTCGGGCTTTAACAGCACTGGGTTCATATCGACGATTGCGGGCCGTCCGCAGGCCAGGGCTTGCAGTGCCTGCGCACGACCAATCTCGCCACCGTCAACGGTGACAGCGGCATTATTGGACATATTTTGTGGCTTAAATGGCGCCGGGTGATGGCCGCGGTTGACCAACGCGCGGCAGATCCCGGCAACTAAGATGGATTTGCCGACATTTGATCCGGCACCCTGTATCATAATCGCTTTAGTCATAGGGCTCTCCTTGAGGCATGAGCATGGTCTGCCCTAGGTGAATACCAGTTTGGTGGTCCGAACATGAGCTAAGTCTAGTCAGCGGCTTGCGCCGGAGCCATCTTTAATGCGGCAGTTTCTTGCCTTTTTCGGCACCCTGATCGTTGAAACGCAAAACGCGCCCATTTGGGCGCGTTGGCGTTCAAAACCGTTCAGAGGTTCTATGCGGCTTCTGCCTGTTGGCGGCGCTCGCTCTCCTCGCGACTTAAAGCCACGGAGGTGCGGATACCCTTGCCAACGAAGTCCATAAGTCCAGAGACCACTCGTTCATTGGGATCGATCCCGGCACAGGACAGCACTTCACGCCCATCGCGAGACCGGGCCCAACGTGCAATTTGCTCCGGTCCGTTACCGTATTTCTTGTCGTCCGCAATCGCGTCGTCTAATGCAGCCAATACAACGGCAGCAAAGAGTTTGCGGGCACGGTTGCCCTGTTCGTTGTTAAAGGCGTTTCCGTCGACGAAATCTTTCATCTCGTGTCCTTTTAATTCTAACTCTTGAACTTTTCGATCTGCGCTCCTTATGCAGGATCGAAAACGATTCGGGTGGTCTCTTTTGGAATGTCTGCCATGCGCTCAACGCATAGCTAGGCTAAAACCTTCGTTAGTAGTGGCTTGAACCTTCCACTTTTCCTCGATATAGGCGCATCTGAGTAAAAATCAACCTTTTATCCAAGGTTCTATACATGCCAAAGATTAACGGAAATGAAATACGCATCGGCAACGTGCTTGAGCACAATGGCGGTCTGTGGAGCGCAGTGAAAGTCGACCACGTAAAGCCGGGAAAAGGCGGAGCTTTTGCTCAGGTCGAAATGCGCAATCTGCGCAATGGATCGAAATTGAACGAGCGGTTCCGGTCTGCGGATAAAGTGGAAAAGGTACGTTTGGAGCAAAGGGATCAGCAGTTCCTGTATGAAAATGACGGCATGTTGGTGTTCATGGATATGGAAACCTATGACCAGATCGAACTGCCAGTGGAACTGTTGGGTGATCGTCGCCCATTTTTACAAGATGGGATGACCGTCCAGATTGAGTATCACGAGGCCGAAGCACTGCATGCAACCCTGCCTCAAAAGGTGACTTGTAAAATCGTTGAGACAGAGCCTGTGGTTAAAGGTCAAACCGCGGCCAATTCTTTTAAGCCAGCGGTTTTAGACAATGGATTGAAAGTAATGGTGCCGCCCTTCGTGGGGCAAGATGAGTTGATCATCGTTGACACTATTTCGATGGAATATACAGAACGGGCCTAAAGCGTGATGATCGCAGAGCCTGCAACCATCTCAGGCGCGATGCGATCAAAGCGCAGATAGGCCAATGCAAGTCCGCTATGTTGCGTGTACAATACGCCGGCGGGTTTTTCATTGGCAATAATAGCAGTCCCAATTGGTGCCGATCCTGAGATCTTGATTTGTCGCAAGCCTTTGCGGAGCTTGGTTTTATGTTTCATGCGTGCGACGATTTCTTGCCCTACATAGCAGCCTTTTTTAAAATCTACCCCGCCCAGACGCTCGAAATCCATTTCCAAGATAAAGCGGTCTGGCGTTAATTCGATCCCGGTCTCTGGTATGATATGCGCCACGCGCAAGGCTGGCCAGTCAATGGAACCAGCCTCTTGCCGCCCGTAAGCGCGCCAGCCCAAATTTGGATTGCGCGGATCGGCAAATCCATCTGGTGGGATGGTGCCCAATCCGCAGCACAGGTCGATATCCACTTCGGAAATTTGCACATCAGCGCGTAGGCGATACATCGTCAGGCGCGCGAGTATGCTGGGGCAAATATCTGAGGCTACGTCGATGAGCAGATCATCTGGCTGATGCAGTATGAAGAAATCTGCAAGATATTTGCCCTGAGGCGTCAACAGCGCCGTGTAATGTAATCCGGGTGTGGAGACATCATTGGTCACGAGATTTTGTAAAAAGCCGATCCGGTCAGCACCGGTGACTTGAAGAATGCTGTGCGGCTGTTCTGGCAGGGCCATGGCTATTCCTTTATCTAAGCTTCTCATATAAGCTGTTTTGATCGCAAAGCCAGAGGCCGCATGTCTGCACCGATTTCCGTTGTCATCCCGACGCTTAATTCTGCCAAGAGCCTGCCGGCGACCCTTTTATCGTTGATGGAGGGATTGGATGCTGGATTGATCTGCGAGGTGGTTGTCACTGACGGAGGATCAACGGATGCCAGTGGCGCTATAGCCATGGCGTGGGGCGCGGAAGTGATGACCGGTGCCGCCTCGCGCGGTGGGCAATTGCGCCGGGGGGTCGCGGCGACGCGCGGTGCATGGGTTATGGTTTTGCATGCGGATACGATCCTGCAAGAGGGCTGGGCCGAGCAGGTGAAAGCCCGCATGCAGCAAGGTCCGCTTTATTTTTCACTGGCCTTCCGCGCCAGGGGTATTGCGCCCTGGTGGGTGGCAGCTTGGGCAAATCTGCGCAGTGACGTATTTGCTCTGCCATACGGTGATCAGGGGCTCTTACTACATCGGAGAGATTATGACCGGGCGGGAGGCTATCCAGATCAGCCACTGATGGAAGATGTGGCGCTTATGCGATCGTTAAAGCGAAAAATTCGCCGACTGCCAGCCCGTGCTTTCACAGGTGCTGACAAGTATCAGCAGCAGGGCTGGTTGCGGCGTGGGACGAAGAACTTGGGCCTTTTGTTGCGGTATTTGTTGGGTGCATCTCCAGAAGACTTGGCGCGTTGGTATTACGGAACATGAACAGGCATCTGTGTCATGCTACTATGCGAGCTGAAAGACAGAGGCGCTTGCCCTATTGGCTTTCGGAGTGATCAAATTGTAAGCGGCATAGATCCGAATAAAGCCCACCAGCCGCAATGAGCTCAGCATGTGTGCCCCGCTCAATCACCCGGCCTCTATCCATAACGATGATATGATCGGCGGAGACAATTGTTGACAGGCGATGCGCGATGACCAAAGTGGTGCGGTTTGCAGAGAGCTTCTCTAAAGCATCTTGCACCAAAACTTCTGATTGGGTGTCAAGCGCTGAGGTGGCTTCATCCAACAGCAAAATAGGCGTATCGCGCAAGAGTGCGCGGGCTATGGCGACCCGTTGACGCTGCCCGCCTGACAGGTTTGTGCCGTGTGGCCCAACTTCGGTGTCCATACCTTGGGCGAGGCTTGGCAGGAAATCGGCAATATGGGCCGCTGAGATCACCTCATCGAGTTTCAATGGATCGATATCGCGTGCATCAAGTGTAATATTTTCGCCAAGGGTTTCATCAAACAGCAAGCTGTCTTGCGACACAACTGAGATGCAGGCTCGAAGGGCGCTGGGATCAATTTCTGTATTCGCCAGGCCGGAGATCGTGATCTCGCCCGAGCTATGGGCGTAAAGCCGGGTCAGCGCATTGAAGATCGTTGTTTTGCCCGCGCCTGAGGCACCGACAATTGCGGTAGTTTTCCCAGCCGGCGCGCGGAAAGAGACTTCGCGTAGAACTGGCGTTTCGCCAAACTCTAAATTGACATTGTTAAATTCAATATCGCCAAAGGGCTGAACAGGTTTTGGATAATCCGGCCCAAGCAGCGTTGGTTGATGGTTGAGAATATCGCGCATTCTTTGAATGGATACAGACGCAGCATTGATCAGCCCCGAGATGCCTGCCAAGCGTCGCAGTGGTTCGAATGCCAATCCCAATGCACTGAAGAAAGCCATGAATTGCCCAACGGTTTTGGCGCCACTGATGATTTCATATCCACCGTAAATGATGACGCATGCAAAACCGATGCCACTCATCACATCCACCAGCGAGGGAATAACGGCCGTCCCAAAGAGAGTTTTGACCTCAACTTCGATCTGCCGTTTGGTGAGTGTACGATAGCGGTCGGTATAGTAGCGCTCCAAACCATTGAGCTTGATCGTTTCCACTCCGTGGAAGGCTTCATTGAGGCGCGTGGCCATGTTGCCGGCAACTTCTCGGGCTTTAGCTGCCTGTTTGCGCGTGAAGCGTTGTGCGACCAGCGAGGGAAACAATAGCAAAGGTGCACCGACCAATGCCGCAAAGGTCCAGAGCCAATCTATTGAGAGCATGACCGCAAAAAGTGATACGAGTCCGATGAAATCACGGGCCGCGCCTCGCACCAAAAGCGCCCATATTCCTGCCAGCGCCTGTACATCGCCATTAACGCGCTCCATCAAATATCCCGGGGCATAGCGAGAGAAAAAACTGAGGTCTAATTTGAGCAAGTGGCGCAGCAAATCATTTTGCAAATCGGCCACAGATTGCTTGGCAATTTTGGTCATGAGAACCCGGTGCACCACCGACAGCACGCCTCGGATCAAAAATAAACCCAGGACAATACCGCCCACCAACCACAATTGACTTGTGCTGCCGCCGACAAAGACACCGTCAAACAGAGGCTGCATCATCCAGGCAAGTCCGCCCACCATGCTACCTTCGATCATCATGAATACGACAATTACAGCCAAGACCCAGATATGGCGCCGCAGGTATTCGCGCCAAAGCCAAAGGAACAAGGCGCCTTGCCTTATGTCTTTGGGGGATGATGATTTTATATCCATGGGCGCGTGTTAGTGCTTTGTGTGCGTTGCTGCAAGGGAGGGCCGCTTGACGCGGCAGTAAACCGCGAATACCGATAAGCCATCACAATCGAGGTGAAATTCTATGTCGCTGTCTCAAGGCCGTTCTTATCTCGCCATTCCGGGTCCTTCGGTCATGCCCGAACGCGTTTTGCAAGCCATGCATCAACCCTGCCCAAATATCTATGAGGGGGGATTGATTGAGCTGACGCGTAGTCTGATTCCCGATCTAAAACATGTGGCTGGTACAGCCGGGCAGGCGGCAATCTATATCGCCAATGGCCACGGCGCTTGGGAAGCGGCTGTCTCTAACGTGTTGGCAGAGGGCGATACGGTTTTGGTGCTGGCAACCGGTCGGTTCTGCGTAGGGTGGGGTGAAATGGCCAGCGCCCTCGGGGTGACGGTAGAGACACTTGATTTTGGCAATCATGCGACGATAGACTTGGCGCAGGTCGAGGCGCATCTTGCCGCCGACAGGTCGGGGCGCATCAAGGCGGTGATGGCGGTCCACGTGGACACATCCACTTCAGTGCTCAACGACATCCCAGCGCTGCGCCAGAGTCTGGATGCCTCGGGGCATGGCGCTTTGCTCATGGTCGATTGTATAGCCAGTCTTGGCTGTGATAAATTTTTAATGGATGAATGGGGCGTCGATCTCATGGTCACAGCCTGTCAAAAAGGCTTGATGACCCCGCCCGGCATTTCCTTTGTGTTTTTCTCCGATAAGGCCGCCGCGGCGCGCAATGCGATGACCCGGGTGAGTTCCTACTGGGATTGGAATACGCGCATCAATCCTGAATATTTTTATCAATATTTTTGCGGCACTGCGCCCACGCAGCATTTGCTGGGGTTGCGTGAGGCTTTGGATATGATTCTTGAAGAAGAATTAAGCCATCTGTGGGCGCGGCATGAGGCGATCGCGCAGGCAGTTTGGGCGGCCTGTGAAGCTTGGGGCCAAGGCGGACCGTTGGCGATGAATATCGCAGAACCGGCTTTGCGCAGCCGCGCTGTCACGGCGCTTTCGATTGGGGCGCCCAATGGGCTCAGTTTGCGCCGTTGGACAGAGCATCAAGCCGGTCTGACGCTGGGCATCGGCTTGAATATGGCCACTGATGACGATCCTAATGCGGATGGGTTTTTCCGCATTGGGCATATGGGTCATGTCAATGCGCATATGATCATGGGAACACTTGGGGCGATCCAATCTGGTTTGATGGCCTCAGATATTCCGCATGGTGCGGGGGGATTGGAAGCTGCGGCGCGGGTGCTGGCAGAGGCGACCCGCGACTAGCCTAGCTGGACCTTGCCGCTTTCAGGGCTTCTGGCAAGGTTTTTGCAACCAAAGCCATCGCTTCGGCATCTCCGCATGAGATGCGGATGCATCGGTTCATCGGTGCCACGGCCGGCATGCGGATAAACACAGCGCGCGCGATCATCTGCTCGAGGACTTTGCTTGCAAAACCTCCGTCGCCGCCGCAATCTATCGTGACGAAATTTGTGGCTGATGGCAGGGGTGTAAGGCCATTATCTTGGGCAATTTGCTCCAGGGTCTCGCGGCTTTTTGCCACTTTTTGTTTGATTTCGGCCACATAGGCTTGGTCTTTGAGGGCTGCCAAGGCCCCCGCTTGCGATATTCGAGACAAGCCAAAATGATTGCGCATTTTCTCGAAGGCTGTCATCAGAGATTTTGGCCCGATAGCATAGCCCACCCGCGCGCCAGCCATTCCATAGGCTTTCGAAAAGGTCCGCAGACGGATCACGTTGTTGGTTTCGGGCAATAGGTCAGGCGCGGTGCCACTTGGGGCGAGGTCAATATAGGCTTCATCAAGCACCAAAAGGCAGGAACTGGGCAACGTATCAATCAATCTTTGCACAGTGTCAGCATTGTACCAGCTGCCCATTGGGTTGTCGGGATTGGCGAAATAGACCAGTTTCGCGTCCAATAAGTGGGCCTGCTCTGCGAGGCTTTGAGGGTCCTCGTGATCGTCCAGATATGGCACCATATGCATGGTACCGCCATTACCAGCGGCATGATAATTGAACGTTGGATAGGCGCCGTGTGAGGTGAGAATGGCGTCTCCTGACGCAACGGTGAGGCGGGTTAAAGTCAATAAAAGGCCGTCAATACCTTCGCCCAGCGTGATATGGTCTGGATCAATGTTGTGATGCGCGGCCAGCGCTTGTTTAAGACCATGGTTTTCCGGGTCACCATATTGCCAAACCCCCGCCGCCGCTTGCACCATTGCCTTCAGTGCACGGGGTGAGGGGCCGAATGTGCTTTCATTGGCCCCCAACCTGGCCGCGAAACCCCGGCCCAAGGCCCTCTCTTGGGTTTCCGGTCCCACAAAGGGGACTGTGGCTGGTAATGAGTTGGCCAAAGCGGTGAGCGCATAATGTGACATGGAACGGTCTCCAGGCGAAAAGGTTCTCTGAACAGTCTATCCGATTTCTTCTAATCTGGCCAATGCGATGGAGAGTTTAGTCTCTTCCTCCTCCCGGGCTTCTAGATTGGCGCGTGTTTCTGCCAAGACCTCGGCGGGGGCTGAGGCTGCGAAATTGGGGTTGTTCAAACGTCCCCGCAGGCCGCCCAGTTCTTTTGCCAATTTGCCCATGCTTTTTTCAAGTCGCAACTTTTCGGCCGCCACATCGATAATATCTGCCAGGGGCAGGCCGAAGGTGGCTTGAGGCGCTGTGATGGTGATTGCCCCTTTGGGCATTTCAGACACTTGGGTGACTTCGGTGATGCGAGCCATTTGCTGAATCTGCGCCATATTTGCCGCCAATGCCGCTTGACCGGCTGGGCTAATTGACACTTGGACCAAGGGCACTTTTGCACCGGCGGGCACATTCATCTGTGCGCGGGCAGAGCGGATGGAATCAATCAGTGAAATGGCCCAGTTGATTTCTTTGCTGGCGGAGGCATCGACCAATTCGAGCCCATAGTCCGGCCAATCTTGATGCACCAGCATATGCGTGCGCGGTGCAGTGATGCCCCAAAGCTCTTCGGTGATGAACGGCATAATGGGATGCAGCAAGGTCATAGATTGTTCTAAAACCCAAGCCAGAGTGGTTTGCGTTTCCAACCGGCCGGCGTCGCCGCTGGAATGGTTGCCTTTCAAAATTGGTTTTGACAGTTCGAGGTAGCGATCGCACAGCGTGCCCCAAATAAAGCCATACAGCGCGGAGGCCGCGTCATTGAAACGATAGCCGTCGAGCGCGGCATCTACCGCTACGCGCACCCGACCAACTTCGCCGATGATCCATTTGTTGAGGGCCAAATCCGGGCTTGGAATGGAGTCGCTTCGCTGCTCAAACGCCTCATTGAATTGTGCAAAAGAACAGGCGTTCCAAAGCTTTGTGCCGAAATTTCGATATCCGGCAATGCGCTGCATATCAAGTTTGAGCACCCCGCCCAGAGAAGCCATGGAGGCATTGGTAAAGCGCAGAGCATCGGCGCCAAATTCGTCGATAATCTCCAGCGGATCGACGACGTTTCCGGTGGATTTACTCATTTTCTTACCCTTAGCATCCCGCACTAAACCATGCAGGTAGATGGTGTTGAAGGGCAATTGATCAACCACCGCTAATTGCATCATCATCATCCGCGCAACCCAGAAAAATAGAATGTCGGAGCCGGTTATGAGATCAGAGGTCGGAAAAAATCTTTGCAGCATGTCATTTTGGGCATCGACCTCAACCTCTCCGCTCCAGCCCAAAGTTCCGATGGGCCAAAGACCAGAGGAGAACCAAGTGTCCAGCACATCGGGATCCCGGGTCAGATGTGCATCGGTACCGGCCATGGCCTGCGCCTCGGCTTCGGTCGCGGCGCAATATTGTGCGCCGGTCTCATCAAACCAAACAGGAATTTGATGGCCCCACCACAATTGCCGAGAAATACACCAAGGCTCGATGTTTTCGAGCCAATGAAAATAAACTTTCTTTTCGGATTCTGGCAGTATTTTAACTGTACCATCGCGCACCGCCTCAAGTGCTGGGCCTACGATTTTATCCGTGTCAACAAACCATTGATCTGTCAGCATAGGTTCAATCACCACTTTGGAGCGATCTCCGAAGGGTTGCATGATGGGTTTACTCTCCACCAAAGGAATTGAGCGGCTGCTTCCTTGGCCCTCATCATCGGTTACAGTCTCTTGGATCATAACCGCCAAACCTTCGCGGGTGATGTCATCAACAATTTTTTTGCGCGCTTCAAAACGATCCATGCCGCGATAGGCCTCTGGTACCATATTCATCGCGGCTATTTTGTCCGCGTCAAAGCTTTCCTCACCATTGGCGATGCGCTGGGCGGTTGCCGCCTCAGTAGCATAGGCGTGTCCATCGGCCCGCAGGTTGGCCTTGGTGTCCATCAGGTTATACATCGGAATGCTGGCGCGTTTGGCGACTTGATAGTCATTGAAATCATGCGCCCCGGTGATTTTGACCGCGCCAGAACCAAAGTCTTTGTCTGGGTACTCATCGGTGATGATGGGAATCAAACGCCGCTGCGCTTTGTGCCCAACGGGAATCTCACACATCATTCCCACAATTGGTGCATAGCGCTGATCGGAGGGATGTACCGCAACTGCTCCGTCGCCCAGCATGGTCTCTGGGCGGGTGGTGGCGATTGAGATATAGTCGCGTTCTTCTTGCAGCGTAACCGTGCCGTCTTCGTCTTTTTCCACATAGGTATAGCTCGCGCCACCCGCTAAAGGATATTTAAATTGCCACATGTGGCCAGCGACTTCGACATTCTCAACTTCGAGATCTGAGATGGCTGTTTCAAAATGCGGATCCCAATTGACCAGACGCTTGCCGCGGTAAATCAGGCCCTTGTTATACATTTCAACAAAGACTTTGATCACAGCATCGTGGAAATTTGGACTATTTTCATGGCCGATACGCGTATCACCCTGCGCGCCTGCCATCGTGAAGGCTGTGCGGTTCCAGTCACAGGATGCGCCCAAGCGTTTGAGTTGATTTACAATTGTTCCGCCAGACTGCTCTTTCCACTGCCAGACTTTTTCCAAAAACTTCTCTCGCCCCAGGGCCACACGGCCTGGTTCGCCCTGGTCCGCCAATTGCCGCTCAACAACCATCTGCGTGGCGATTCCCGCATGGTCTGTGCCAGCCTGCCAGAGTGTGTCAAAGCCGCGCATCCGATGCCAGCGTACCAAGATATCTTGCAAAGTATTGTTGAAGGCATGACCCATATGCAAAACGCCGGTGACATTGGGTGGGGGGATCATGATACAATAGCTTGATGCTCCAGGTTTGGCATTGGCCCCGGCCGTAAAACAGCCCGCCGCCTCCCAGGCTTTGTAAAGACGATCTTCAGCTTCTGCTGCGTTGAATTTTTCCATAGCCATAAGATTCAGGTATCCTTCGAATTTGTCTTCGAATACCTATTTCTCTGGGCGAGTGAAAGCCCTAGCTGAACAAAGCCTCGAGCGCGCCGGGGCGCAGGACGGCTGGATCATAGGGTTGCCGCGCAAAAACATCCCGTACGCGATCGGCAAAATGCTCTATCGGCAAAGTATCATACTCTGGATCAAAGCTATTTTGGTCCCATCGTTCGCAAAACGTAGCGCAATCATTGAAGTAGATATGTCCTCTATAGGCCTCGCGCTTGTCTTGGTTGCCGCCCACGTGATGCCCATAGTAGATCATCTGGAAATCACCATGTTTTTCGACAACCCAGGCGCATTGTTCCCGCACGAAAGGGCGCAAAATACTGGCGGCGTATTCATCGTGATTATAGGGTGCGAAAATATCGCCAATATCATGCAAGAGTGCTGACACGATCCAGTCTGTATCTGCTCCATCGCGTTCAGCGCGCGTAGCCGATTGAAGCGAATGGCCCAAACGGGTCACTTGATAGCCCGAAAGGCCTTCATCCAACATCACCAAAGCCTGAAGCAGGCGATCTGCCGTGCCCTTGGTATGCTCAATTTCATGTTCGGTGAGAAAGGCATAATCGGCCGCATCGCCATCTTTCATGGCGCGAAATTTTACCTGGTCCATCATGCGTACATCTCTGCATTGCCCTTGGCGTCCGCCATCATTACTTTGACCTGTTGTGTTTAAATTTCCTCATAGCGTAAACGATCGGCAGGATGAAACAAGCCCCTTGGCGCGTCGCAGAGTGTGTAATTCCCGGTGTCGTAAGGGCCGCGCATGGGAACGCCGTAATCGAGCGCATTGTTTGTTTTTTTCACATGCGGGCTCAAAAAGCGCATCACGACACCAATCTGGCGGCCGTGGCTTGTATTGGCCCCCCAACCATGGATCATCAGTGCGTAGGGCGTCTCTGGATTTGTCTTTCTCGGCGACATCGACCTTGATTTCTTGACCCCGTTACAGAAGGTTTAGCTCATTAAAGCTATCCGCATGTGGAACAATCGGGCTTTTGTGACTGCCTTTCACAAAATCCATACATCCGCTTTGCGGCGTTGCGGGGGAGAGCGCCAGCCAAGCGGTGAGTATCCCATCAATTTCACCCAAGCCCCAATAGGCTAAATCTTGATGCATGGTCACCACATGTTTTGTATGTGGCTCTTTGATCAAAAATTCTGTGGAATAGAGCAATATATCCGGCCCCAAAATATCCTAAATCACATCCAATGTCGCGCTATGGGCTGCGATTTCATAAGCGAGCGGCATGACGACATGCGCATTGACGCGCTTGTATACATGCAAAGCCCGAGGTAGGCTGTTGGCGAGCCAATCGCCTTCAATTGCTGCAACCGGGCGCGCCAGTCTTGACATTTCTGGGGAGAGATTGCGTGGATTGGGCATAAAAAACCGTTCTCCTAATAGCTTTGGATTTGAACCTGGGACAGATTGGAGGTCTCGGTATTTGCCATTGTAAACTCCCTGTACGCTCCAAATGCGCTATGTCTGAAAGCGGCGGTCTTGCCTGAACACGACATCGGCAATTTAATCTGCTCGTGGCTGGACAGTCGGGAGTAGCTTGTTACTATTTAACTAAACTTAGGAGCAGCAGCGTGGAAAAATTTGGGAAGAGCCAATCGGTTTTACGGCAAGAAGACGACCGTTTTCTGACGGGTCGCGGGCAATATGTGGATGACAAGGCTCCACAGGGAGCGTTGCATGGCTATGTGCTGCGTTCAAGCTACGCGCATGGGGTCATCACTGCGCTGGACACGCAAGAGGCTGAAGAGGCTGATGGGGTCCATCTCCTGCTCACTGCGGAAAGGCTGGAGAAGGCCGGGCTCTCGGGCAAGATGGAAGCCAGTCTGGTGAAAAACCAAGACGGTCAATTGGCATCGAACACTGATCGATTTTTACTGGCCAAAGACAAGGTGCGCTTTGTGGGTGAGCCGGTCGCCATGGTCTTTGCCGATACATTTGCGCAGGCGCGGGTTGCGGCGGATATGATAGGGTTTGAGGTTGATGATCTGCCGGTACATCTTGCGTTGCAACCCGGCGGGCCAGTTTTGCATGACGCAGCGCCAACTAATGTGGCCTTTGACTGGGCTTTGGGCGACAGCGCGCAGATGGAGGCGGTGAAAGCCAAAGCGGCCCATGTATTGAGTTATGAAATTTCCGACAACCGTGTGATTTGCAATTCTATGGAGCCGCGCGGCTGTTGGGCCGATATCGAAGATGGGCGGTTGCATCTGTGCGTGAATGGTCAGGGGGTCTGGTCGCAAAAGGGGCAATTGGCAAAGATGTTGGGCCTTCCAGAAAGCGAAATCCGCGTGACAAACCCCGACGTTGGTGGCGGCTTTGGCATGAAAGCCATGGCCTATCCGGAATATTTTCTAGCGGCGCAGGCGGCTCGCATGCTCAATCGTCCGGTGCGCTGGATGTCGGACAGGTCGGAGGCGATGCTGTCTGACAACGGTGGTCGGGATCTTACCTCTACTGCGACCCTGGCTCTGGATGCCGATCACAAGATCATCGGCTATCAGGTGCAGACCTTGGCTAATATGGGCGCTTATTCGAGTCAATTTGCGCAACCCATTCAAACGCAGCTGTTTTCAAAAGTTTTAACCGGTCTTTACGATATTGAGTTGGCGCATCTGCAAGTCACAGGGATTTACACCAACACCACGCAGGTGGATGCCTATCGTGGCGCTGGGCGCCCTGAGGCAATCTATGTGTTGGAACGGGCCATGGATTATGCCGCCCGTGAACTTGGTGTCGACGCTTGGGAGTTCCGACGCCGTAACTTCATTGCGCAAGAGAAATTTCCCTATAAGACGGCCAGCCAGGTGCGCTACGACGTTGGCGATTTCGGTCTTGTTTTGGATCGTTTGGCTCAAGAGGCAGAGCTCGAAAGCTTTGCGGCGCGGCGTGCAACAAGTGCGAAAAAGGGGCTGCTGCGCGGCTTGGGGCTTTGCTGCTACATCGAAAGTATTTTAGGCAACCCGACCGAGACCTCTCGGGTTGTGTTTCATGCTGATGGCCACGTTGATCTTTATGTGGGTACACAGTCTGGAGGGCAGGGGCATGAAACGGTCTATGCGCAATATTTGGCTGATCAAACCGGTCTGCCAGCAGACCAGATCTGCGTGATCCAAGGCGACAGTGATCTTATTCCCACTGGTGGCGGAACTGGTGGGTCGCGCTCCGCGACGGTGCAAAATTCCGCGACTCTGGCTTTGGTGACAGTGATGACGCAGGCCTATAAACTCTTTTTGGCCGAGTATCACGAGGTCGATTCCGCCGATGTGGGCTTTGATGATGAGGTGTTTCGAATTGCTGGCTCAAACGTGGTGTTCAGCTGGTTGGATGCGGCCAAACTGGCGCGTGAGGCTGGGCAGTCAGCGCTTTTGGATGTGACGCAGTCGGCAACTTTGGATGATTTGAGCTTCCCCAATGGCGCGCATGTGGCGGAAGTAGAAGTGGACCCGCAGACCGGACACTCACAGGTCGTGCGCTATGTCATCGTTGATGATTTCGGCTATCTTCTCAATCCTATGTTGGTAGAGGGGCAGGTGCATGGCGGCGTGGTTCAAGGGCTGGGGCAAGCGATGATGGAGCATGTGGTTTATGATGATAACGGCCAGCTTCTGACAGCCAGCTTTATGGATTATGGCATGCCGCGGGCCGCCGATGTGCCCATGTTTGACTTCAACTCTGTCGTGGTGCCCTCAACCGCCAATCCCATTGGCATGAAGGGCTGCGGTGAGGCTGGGACTATCGGATCAATGGCCGCTGTTTCCAATGCGGTGATGGATGCTTTAGCATCAAAGGGTGTCACTCGGGCCGATATGCCCTTCACGCCGCATCGGGTTTGGAACATGCTGCAAAACGCAGGCTAGGTCGTCATGTCCCTGTTGCATTGGATCAAGTCCAAAATTTGGCAGAACCGATTTAGCCAAGTTGTGGAAGATGTGGGTGATGCTTTTGCGGTTGCGCCGCGCCGAATGGTGCATGTTGTTGTGATGGATGGCACGCTTTCCTCGCTGGAGGAGGGATTCGAAACAAATGCAGGGCTGGCCTATCAGCTTTTGAAACGCAACGCTGGGCTGGGTGTGACACTGCATTATCAACCGGGGCTGCAATTTGATTGGGGCAATTTTTTGGCATCCGCCTGGTCGGTGTTGACCGGCAGTGGGTTGGATCTGCAAATTCAGCAGGTCTACGGCGCTTTGGCGAGCCGCTATCAACCGGGCGATGAGATTTTTTTGATTGGCTACTCGCGCGGTGCCTTTGCGGCACGCTCTTTGGCGGGATTGATCGATCGCGTCGGGTTGCTCAGGCGCGATCAGGCCACCCAGCGTCACGTGTCCCTGACCTATCGCCATTATCGGGATGGCGGCGCAGGTCTGCGGACCTTTGCGAAGGACTATTGCCACTTGGGCGTCCCCATCGCGGCGATTGGGGTGTGGGATACGGTCAAGGCGCTTGGGCTGCGCTTGCCGGGGCTCTGGTGGCTGTTTAAGGGAAAATACCAATTTCACAATCATCAGATCAGCGCCTGTGTTGGAGCTGGGTTTCAAGCTTTGGCTTTGGACGAAACCCGCGACACATATCGGCCTGAGATGTGGGAGGATACGCCGGATCGGCCGGTCCATTTGCAGCAGGTCTGGTTTGTTGGAAATCATGGGGATGTGGGTGGTCAGGTGATGGGATCTCCCCAGACACGGCCCCTGTCAAATATACCCTTCGTCTGGCTGATGCAGCGATTACAAGAGCAAGGCCTGCCTTTGCCCAAAGCTTGGGTAGAGGAATTCGTGCAAGATGTTGACGCGCCCTCGACTGGGAATTGGAGCGGATTTAATTGGGTGTTTTGGGCGCGGTCCAGGCGTGTGGTTGGACGTTTTCGTTCAGAGTCTCTTCATCCCAGCGTCGCTGATCGGCGGCCTGGACGCAGTATCGAGTTGCATAATGATACAGGTGGTTGAACCGGTGGCATAGAGTTTGCCATCTTCAGCACCACGGATTTCGCCCGCGGCCACTCCGGTCGATCGGCCGGCGTGCTGCACCCATCCGCGGGCGACAACTGGTTGGCCGATTGGGATGCTGCGGGTGATATTGACCTTATATTCTAGCGTTGTATAGAAGCTGCCTTTTGGCACTTTGGTCATAACCGCGCAGGCCATGCAGCTGTCTAATACCGCCCCATACCATCCACCGTGTAACCCGCCCATTGGGTTCGTGTGATCAAGCTCCGGGGTTCCAGAAAAGGTGACGGAACCGTCCGAAACCTTGGTCAGCTCAAAGCAGAGCAAGCGCGCGATAGGCGGGCGCGGCAGTGTACCATCGCGCATGGCGCACATGAAATCATAACCGGACATCGACAGAAGTTGTGCGCGGGTAGGTAAATCCGAAAAATCTTTCGCCTCTGCCATATAAAGCCCCTTTTGTGCCGGTGTTTTGAGCCTACTTTGATCGAGTCTAGCGTGGCACAGGGACGGCTTCAAGCCACGCGGTGCAGGCTTTGCTCCGGTGCTTTTCCCAAAGCGGAGCATATGGCACTGACCACTTTGGCGCGATTCATCGTGTAAAAATGCAAATGTTCAACGCCATTTTGGATCAAACTGTCACAAAGTTCACTGGCTTGTGCAATGGCCATCATCTCGGCGCGGCCTTCTCGTTTGGCGCGGGCGAAGCCCTCTGCCAAATCTGGAGCGATAGATGTGCCACAGCTGTGGGCCATGGCTTGGGTCGCTGTCCAATTTTGCACAGGCAAAATACCTGGAATAATGGGCAGGGTAATGCCCTGGTCCGCTGCTTTGTCGCGGAAGCGTAGAAAAAAATCTGCGTGGAAGAAAAACTGAGTGATCGCGGCCGTTGCGCCGGCATCTTGTTTGCGCTTGAGCCAATCTAAATCATTCTGTGCGTTCTGGGCTAACGGGTGCACCTCTGGGTATGCGGCGACGAAAATTTCCTGCATTGGGTTGTGCTTGGCGCATGTGATCAGGTCTAACACATCCAAACCCTCGGGCTCGTCATCCCCGCGCAGAGCGATGAGACCCTTGGCGCCAGCCGATTGTGCTGCTTTTAGATAGGCTGTAAGTTCAGCTGGTTTTTGGGTTGCACAGGTGACATGCGCATGCAGGCGGCCCAGTCCAGTTTGCCGCAAGGCTTGTAGGGTATCTAGAGTTTTAGCGGGATCTTTACTGCAGGTTACAGACGAAAATTGTGGGGCAAATCCTGCCAGCGTTTTGGCTGTTCGGCTCAACGAAAACGCGGCTGTTATGGTTTTTGGCGAAAAAAATTCAAACGAAATTTGGGTCATTCTATCCTCATTGGAGCTGGCTTATGTTGACAGTGCCAGATGGTCTATGATTAATCAAATTCATATAATTCAATTTAGTTATGAGGAATATTGGGAATGCACTTTGATCTGCGCCACCTGCGCGCCATACGCGCCATTCATAATTGCGGTGGTCTTTCTCGTGCGGCGGATATGCTCAATCTCACACAATCGGCCTTGTCGCATCAAATCAAAGGACTTGAGGATCAGGTGGATGTTGATCTTTTTGTGCGACGCACCAAACCCCTGAAATTGTCAGCGGCCGGACAACGGCTGCTGAAATTGGCCAATCGGGTGTTGCCAGAGGTTGAGGCCACGGAAGAGGAATTTCGCAGCCTGCTGGCGGGCAAATCAGGCCGGCTACATATCGCGATTGAATGCCATGCGTGTTTTGAATGGCTATTTCCTGTTCTGGAGTCCTTCCGCAAGGCCTGGCCAGATGTAGATGTAGATATTCGCCCGGGGCTGGCCTTTGATGCTCTGCCGGCTTTGGCGCGTGAGGAGGTGGATTTGGTTGTCTCGTCGGATCCAGAAGAGCATCCCGACCTCGAATTTTCTCCTTTGTTTGATTACGAACCCGTATTTGTTGCATCAAGCCAACATGCTTTATCCAAAAAATCCTGGATTTCTGCACAAGATTTTCGCGATGAGATCTTGATCACCTATCCTGTAGATCGGCCTCGCCTGGATGTATTTTCGCAGCTGTTGATGCCCGCCAAGATTGAGCCCCGCGCGGTGCGCCAGGTAGAACTGACCGCTGTGATTTTACTTTTGGTGGCGTCAAATCGTGGCGTTTCGGTGTTGCCTGACTGGGTTGTGCGCGAGGTGCGTTATAACTCTGATTACGTGACCAGACCTCTCACAGAGGGGGGGCTGACGCGCCGGCTTTATGCTGCAACCCGCCGAGAAGACACAACAAAACCCTTCATGGCACATTTGTTGAAGCTTGCGCGCAGCGAGCCGGTGAAATTGCAACGTAGGTAGGCCTTGGCAAGCAGGCTTCGGCGGCGTATAGCCCAGCCTGATCTGCAGGAGCATCATCATGGTACAAAGCGCAAATATGAACGTAATGATCGCGACAGCGCGCAAAGCTGGACGCGCCTTGGCGAAAGATTTTCGCGAGGTCGCTAATTTGCAAGTCTCGGTCACAGGTGCCAGTGATTTTGTCGCCCGTTCGGATATGTATGCTGATAAAGTAGTGCGGGAGGAGCTGCTCGCAGCCCGTCCGACCTATGGTTACTTGGCCGCTGAAAGCGCTCAGATTGAAGGCAAAGATCCGACCCGCCGCTGGATCGTGGATGCGATGGTAGGCGCCACTAACTTCCAACACGGCATGCCGCATTATGCGGTCACGATTGCTTTGGAGCATAAGGGTGAGATTATTGCCGGTGTGATTTACGATGCCGCGCAAGACGAATGTTTTTTCGCGGAAAAAGGCCAAGGCGCTTGGATGAATGAAACGCGTATGCGGGTGTCTGGACGTCGCAACCTGTCCGATTGCGTCTTTGCCACGGGCCTGCCTAGTGCGGGCCGCTCGGACTTGTCTCAAACTTTGACCGATCTGGCGCAGCTTTTGCCCGTCTCATCCGGCGTGCGCAATCTTGGCACTGCCGCCCTGGACATGGCCTACGTGGCCGCTGGCCGTGTGGATGGATTTTGGGGCCGCCGCTTGAAGCTTTGGGATGTCGCCGCTGGATTGATGATTGTAAGAGAGGCGGGTGGATTTTGTGAGTCCATTGAACCGGGTGGTAACCTATTACAAGATGGAACGGTGATTGCTGCAAATGATCAAGTATTTGCGCCGTTTTGCAAGATCATCCGCAAAGGTAACTAACAACGAGCGCCTTGAAACATATTTGATCAAAGTGGATACCTGATTGGCGGCTCAAACATGCGCTGACTTAATGACTTAGAGCATGTTCGTTGAATGTATCTATATAAAACATGCTCTATTCTTGACAGATGGCCATTTTGCTCCAGGTTCAAGCTATGAGAGTCTTACTTATCGTCTTTATTGCCGCTTTAACCTCAGGCGCGTCGGCCCAGTGCCCGAAGAATCCAGAGATTTCTCAGGAGCTTGAGCAGGCATATCGGACGCTCAAATTCGCTAAATTCCCCAGAGATGCGCAAGCGGCCACGGATGTGCTTTGGCGCCTGTGGACGCGTGCACCAGACGATCGGGCGCAACGTATGCTTAATCGCGGGATGATGAACCTCCGGTTAGGGGACTTGGCTGCCGCTGAGGGGCTTCTGACTGCACTCATTGAATATTGTCCCAATTACGCCGAGGGTTACAATCAACGAGCCTTCGCGCTGTATCTGGCTGGGAACTTCCAAGGGGCCTTGCCAGATTTAGTCCATACCCTCAGCATCCAGCCGCGGCACCTCGGGGCGTTGTCGGGCAAAGGTCTGACCCATTTGGCCCTCGGACAGTCAGAGCTAGCAGCAATTGAATTTCGAAAAGAGCTCGCTTTGAACCCTTTCGCCGCAGATCGAGATTTGATCCTAAATTTGGGTACGGATTTATAGATAATCTGCCTTTACACGCCCAGCATTTTGCCTATGTTCGCCGGTGTGCCCGCGTGATGGAATGGTAGACATAGAGGACTTAAAATCCTCAGGCTTAACGGCCGTGCCGGTTCGAGTCCGGCCGCGGGTACCACCACAATGCAAGCTTCTGTTAAATATGTGGACTGTGTTTCATATCCCTGTCATTGCTGCAGTCGATATTTGAGGCGTCATTGGTCCATCGCGCCGGTACTCAAGTTATTGTGCTAAAACTTCCCTTGCGGCAGGATCACGTCCACCAAAGCGGTTTGGGTTCTTCACATTTTTGAATATTAAAGGCCCGCAGCCGCTCTAACAGCCAATTCATGCGGTCAGCGTCTGTGTTAAGATAGGGTTTTGCCAGTGCGACAACATCTGGATCCGGCGTGCGAAATTCTGCGGTCCAGGCGGCCAGTTTAAACAATATCGGGACAAATGAAATGCCAGATTCTGTAAGATAATAGAGCTTTTTTTGGGCATGCTGCTCAGACTTTCCGATATCTACTAGATTGAGATCTCGCATAAGTTTCAATCGACTAGATAGAGAGCCGGAAGAAATATTTTCTCTGTTGTTTTTGAGGATGTCGTTAAATGTGCGCCGATTAAACAACGCAATATCGCGAATGATAATCGCAATCCATTTGTCGCCGAGCAGATGAGACGCCAGCCCAATTGGGCACATGTTTTTCTCGACGAAGTTTTCATTTATGTCGTTTTTCAAATCCAACATGTAACCACTCCACTATTTGCACCACTATCAAAATGACATTGAATTGCTGATCTCTACGCGTCAATTATTTTCTTTCAAATATCCAAAGTTTCCATATGTCAAAACCACTTTAATATTTGTCATAGTTAAATGGTATCTTTGGCGAGTAACCTTGTGTTGGAACGTCACTGCATGTTTGCTGTTATAGGCCAAACACTGATCAACTGATAAAAGGGAGTCGAATAATGATGGTAAAACTTACACAAGATCTCGCGCGTGGGCTTGGGCCGTGGAAGGATATGTATCACGAAAACCAAGCCGTGCTAAACGCTATCGGAGGACGTTTAATATTTGCTGGAACGGAAAAAGACGATGACAGCAAATTGACTGTGATCATCGATTTCGACTCGGTTGAAGCCATGAAAGCTTTCGGTGGGCATGAGGAATTAAAAGCCAAACGTGCGGCGGCTGGAGCGATTTTAGAAACTACAGTGATCACCGTTATGAGCGAGGCGTCCTTTACGGAATGAGATATGCGTGAACACGTCTTTTAATTCATAAATTCATTTTTAGTCAGTATGTTAAATTGGAAAGAAGATTTATTATGCCAATCGAAGTGAAAAATTTTGAGTCACAAGCGGATGAAGCTAAAGAAATGCCAAACGCTCGCGTAGCATCGTTTAATGTTTTGGGGCAACGTGTAATGAAATTGACCTTAGCGCCAGAATGGAAATGGTCGCGCGATATCAAACCTATTGTTGGAACTCCGAGCTGTCAGGCTACACACACCGGTATTTTTGTAGAAGGCGCCATTTATTGCGTTTGCGATGATGGGTCCGAGGCGACCTATTCCGCAGGAGATGCATACGCGATATCGCCGCATCATGACGCCTGGTGCGTTGGTGGAACCCGAGCTGTTTTCTATGAGTTTGCCGGAGTTTGGGGAGAGTGAAAATGGCCTTATATGCAAAATTACAACAGGTTATGGATGACCGAAATGTCGAAGGATACATCGACCTGATACATGAAGATGCACAGATCATCTTTCATAAATCGGGTAGTCGATTTGGCAAAGGTGAATGGGCATCCATGGTGGCCGGGATGATGCAAAACCCCAAGTTCGTAAGCGACGCATCTCGTTGCGTTTATGAAAATGAGGAGATCTTGGTCGCGCATAACTTTATGTCTTATCCTGATGACACCAAGGAAGCCGTGATGTTGGTGTGCATGCTGAAAGATGGGAAGATAATCCGCATGGAAACTGGTGCGACACCTCTGAGTTAACTGTCTTTTAGTTACTTGCCAAAGGGAGAATTTTAATGGCCAACCTTCTCATACACATCCACAGTGGACCTGAGTTAAAGAACAAGCTCACCCTTGGGTTGCTTGTTGCTAAAACCGGCATAGCGGAGGGGCATAGTGTCAAACTGTTTTTGGCCGCGGATGCTGTGCACGCCCTCAATTGCCGGACAGAAGGTGAAATCGTGGGACAGGGCACTGGAGATGCAAACTTGCACTTGCAGGCGCTTGCTGCGGCAGAGGTTCAGATTATGGTCTCGGGAATGTCTGCAAAAGCCCGCGGTTATGATGACAGTCTTCTTGCGGGCTATAACGCGGCTTTTGCTATGCCGGACAAGCTTATTGCTCTGGCCTTGGAGGCCGATTCGGTGCTGTGTTATTGAAGCGGCGGTATCGGCTGGGATACTCCTCTTCTATCACGCGGGTTAAATTTTTGCGATGGGGGCCGCGTTGAGGCACCCCAGGTCGCCAAAACCTAGCCGTTACCACCGACCAAAAATTTGGTTAAAATTCCATTGTGTCACGAATCCGCTTTGCGCACGCACCGCCCAAAAAAAGGGATGCGCCTGCGCACCTATGACCGAGAGCGTTTCACTCATTGGCATATCAATGTCGTAGTTTAAAGCATAAAGCTTTTGATTTCCGATTTGTTATCAAACTCCTGTTTAAAGTGATCCGATGGGACGGCAACCCTTCCGAAACCCGCGCTGGGGTAGGTTTCGTAGAATTTTTGTAAATCTGCATATTGTTTGGTGAAGGCGCATTACGACGCGGTGTTCACTACGAGAGGCCGCCATAAATCGATGGAAAAATGTGTGACCCGAGCTCGCTAGAACGGTCCATGCGTGGCATTACGGCCGCGATAGATTCCGTAATGCCAAATATTGTTGTCTAGAGCACGCGTGCTTATCTGTGTTTCATTCGAGCTGTACGCGTCACAAGCCGCTTTGGATCAGCCCTACGCCAGACCGATGCAAGATTGTGTCTGTGGATCCCAAGTGGTGCCAGGCAGGCAGAATAGCTGTGGGTTGGTGCCACGATTTGGGCAGCTTGGGGACTGTTGGGCGAGGCTGATATTGCCGCAAATCATGATCAAAAGAGATATGATAAAGAGCTTTGTCATGTGTATCTCCAGAGTATGTAAGGTTGCGGTTCCGCGCAGGCTTATTAATAGGCAGATTTATTTTTTTTCGCGTGTACTTTGTACTTGGTGGATTAGCGCATCGGCCTGGCGTTTGGTCATGCCAAATTGTTTGCGCAGCCGCTCGAGATCTGCTTTTTCCGTACGGTCTAAAATCCCATCTAATAGTGCTTTGCGCACCTGATCTTCAAAAAGAAGATTCCGCCGTGCCATCTGTGCATTGAAGGATGAGGCGACAATACCGGTGATCAAAGCCACCACAATCACCCCTAAAACTGCCGATCCGACAGCGATGAATTTTCCCGCCACGGTGATGGGAGTGATATCGCCATAGCCAACTGTGGTGAGCGTGATCAGCGCCCAATACATAGAATCCGGAATTGACTGAAAGCCGGTAGGATGGGTTCTATATTCAGCAAAATACATCAATGTGGACGAGAGGATGAACAAGATCGCGAAAAGGTAACTGGCGGCATAAAACGAACGCCTTTCTTCATTAATTGCTTCAAACAGATCTTCCATCGCCGAGTTGTAATATGACAATTTTAGAATGCGGAGTAACCGTAAAGCGCGCAAAATTCGCAGATCTAAATAGGGGAAAAATGCCCGTAGATAGAAGGGCAAGATGGACAAAAGGTCCACAAGCCCACTGAAGCTTAGCATGTATTTGGCGCGCGCTTTGCAGCCGCCAATAAAGCTATGTGGGCCAGATATTTTGCTAGGTGCAACCCAAATACGGCAGAGATATTCGAATGTGAAGATCCCCACGCTAATTATTTCAATCCATGTAAACAGTAACTTATGATCGGCATAGATCCAAGGAACGGATTCCAAGGTGATGGAGATAATGTTGACGATGACCAAAGCCGTGAGGAACAAGTCGATGTTTCGGCTGACCCTGTCGCCCACATCTGCCCGCTCTAAAATCTGATTGAGCCGGTTTTGTACCTCTCGGTATTTTGACATGCACCCCCCTATTTCACACAATGATGAGCCTAGCATGAGTGCCCATGCACGTTTTGGCAAGATTATATAATGATTTTGCCACGGTTGCCACCCGAGATTGGTCAAAAAATATGCATGCTTAGGCCTATGAGATGGGCCCGCTGTGCCGGGCTTAACCGCCTGGTACGGCCGATTATTACATTTGGGTTTTTGAGGGTTTTGCCTGCGGTGATGATTTGGTCCGAAGGGGCCGCGATTGCCTTTGCTGCGCTGTCGCTGGCGAGCTATTGGGCGCTGGTGACGATTATTATCAGGTTTAATTTTGGCGAACGCATGCAGCTTAAAGTGCAGGGTTTCTAGAAATCTCTACAATTGGCAGCGGATCGCGCTCCCAAGGTTATCGCCAATATCGAACGCCTCTGTAATGCTTCCCGCCCTCCAGCGAAGCCGCTGACGGCAGCCCAGACTTCGCCCTTGAACTGGCTGAGGGCATGCCCTCGGCGGAAAATGCAGCGGTGCGAGATTGGACCGAAGGGGGAAGGGCGCTCCCAGATCCTAGGGCAATGCCTGCACGTGCTGAAGTTTTTTACCATCGAGACTGAACAGGTACATCTTGCGATTTTGGTCGATCACGATCAATTCATTGTCTGTACGGGTGACCGACAACACCTTGGTGCCCTGCGGAAGGGCTGTGATTTCAGGGAAAATTGCGACAGGGCTCTGCAAGCGGATGACAAGCACTGTAAAGATCGCTATGAGACCGACAATCATGGTGGCTGTGAGCGTTGTGACCAGCCGCCTCAAAAACTGCAAATTCGCCGGTTCAGTTGGATTTACCGGAACCTCAGATTGATCTGCCATGACTGATGTCCTTTTTACCATTGGAGAAAACCCTCCGCCGCGCCTTGATAAAGCCTTGGCGCGGAATGTGCCAGAGCGCGCCATCAGCCGATCGCGCCTATCGCGTATGATAGCGGAGGGTGCAGTTAAGGTGAATGGCGCCGTGGTGACCGATCAAAAGGCGCGGGTGCAAGAGGGCGATGCTATTGTCATTCACGTGCCTGACGTCGTGGAAAGCCACATGCTGCCGGAAGATATTCCGCTCGAGGTTCTGTTTGAGGATGACGACTTGATTGTGGTCAACAAGCCGGCTGGAATGGTTGTGCATCCGGCACCAGGCACGCCGTCAGGAACTTTGGTCAATGCGCTTCTGGCACATTGCGGCGAAAATCTCTCTGGTGTGGGCGGGATGAAACGTCCTGGGATTGTGCACCGTATTGATAAAGACACCAGTGGGCTTTTGGTTGTGGCTAAATCTGATGCCGCCCATCAAGGTTTGGCGGATCAATTTCTGGACCACAGCATTGAGCGCCTTTATAAGGCGCTCTGTTTTGGCGTTCCCTCTGCGGGAGATCCACGGCTCGTGGGGCTGGCAGGAACATCTTTTGAAGCAGGCAACCAGCTCAAGATTACAACCCAATTGGCCCGCCATAAGACGGACCGTCAACGCCAAGCGGTGGTACTGCAAAATGGTAAACATGCCGTCACCCGGGTGCGGGTGATGCAGGAATTGGCCGGCGGCGCAGCTGCCGTGATCGAATGTAAATTGGAGACAGGCCGCACCCATCAAATCCGGGTGCATATGTCTTACGTGGGCCATGCTTTGCTTGGAGACCAAATCTATAGCCGCAAACGCAAATTGGCTGGCGCCCACACTGAGCAGGTCGCAGCCTTCCCAAGGCAGGCGCTGCATGCGGGGCTTTTAGGTTTTAAACATCCGATCACTGGCCGCATGCTACGGTTTACGAGCCCATTGCCTGCGGATATTGAGGGTTTGATTGCGCTTTTTTGCGCGTAGCGGCCGGCGCGTCGTCAATTGATTGCCGAAAATAAATAATAATTCCCAGCCCTCTTGAAACAGGGCGAGGGCGAACGCATATCTATCCCAATCCTTAGTACATAGGGTTAAACATGAGGGAGCACGATGGCCAATTACGCAAACTTACCTGCACCAACGCCGGATGGGGGATTGAATCGCTACATGCAGGACATCCGCAAATTTCCCATGCTGGAGCCGGAAGAGGAATATATGTTGGCCAAGGCTTGGGTGGAGCGACAAGACAGCGGCGCGGCGCATAAGTTGGTGACAAGCCACCTGCGTTTGGCAGCTAAAATTGCCATGGGCTATCGCGGCTATGGGTTGCCGCAGGCTGAGGTCATTTCGGAGGCTAATGTCGGCTTGATGCAGGCCGTTAAGAAGTTCGACCCGGAGAAGGGTTTCCGCTTGGCCACCTACGCGATGTGGTGGATCCGAGCCAGCATCCAAGAATATGTGCTGCGCTCTTGGTCTTTGGTCAAAATGGGAACCACCTCCGGACAAAAAAAACTCTTTTTTAATCTTCGCAAGGCCAAATCACGGATTGGAGCGTATGATGATGGGGACTTGCGGCCCGAACAGATCACCCGCATTGCCAAAGATCTTGGTGTGACTGAAACCGAAGTACAGTCAATGAATCGCCGGATGTCTGGGGGCGATGCCTCTTTGAACGTTATGGTGGGCAGCGATGGCGAAAGTGCGACACAGTGGCAAGACTGGCTGCAGGATGAGCATGCCGATCAAGCGGGTGATTATGAGCGCAATGACGAGATGTCCGTGCGTCGTGATATGCTGGCCGAGGCATTGAGCGTTTTGAACGACCGCGAAAAAGACATTATCACGCAACGTCGCTTGCACGATCAGCCGGTGACTTTGGAGGAACTGTCAAGCCAATATGACGTGAGCCGCGAGCGGATTCGCCAGATTGAAGTGCGCGCGTTTGAAAAGTTGCAAAACCGTATGCGCGAATTGGCTCAGAAAAAGGGCCTGTCGCGCGACCTATGACGCCAAGCTGTGCCATTTTCTCTGGTAGGGCTGCGCTCGTCGCGCTATCCTAGTCGGGCTGGCATGAATAGGGGCGCGCATGACACATATCCGTTGGGGCATTCTTGGGGCGTCAAAATTTGCGCGTGAGCATATGGGGCCGGCCATTAATGCGGCCAAGGGCGCGGTTTTATCGGCTGTGGCCAGTCGCAACCCAGCCAGCGTCGGCCCGTTTCAGGAATTCGCCGCCGAGTGCCGTGCGATCGCCGGCTATGATGCTCTGATAGCGGATAGGGATATTGATGCGGTCTATATCCCCCTGCCGCATCATATGCATGTGGAATGGACCGTGAAGGCGCTCCATGCTGGCAAACATGTACTGGCTGAAAAGCCCATTGCGATGCAGGCCGAAGACTTTGACATTTTGATTGCCGCCCGCGACGCGACCGGGCTGCTTGCGGCTGAAGCCTACATGATTGTGCACCACCCACAATGGCAGCGCGCGCGGCAAATGGTGGCCGATGGCGCCATTGGCCGGGTGATCCATATCACCGGTGGATTTTCCTATGACAATTCCGATGATCCCCAAAATATCCGTAATCAAGCGGCCATGGGCGGCGGCGGTCTGCGCGACATTGGGGTCTATGTGTTGGGATCGGCGCGCTATGTCATGGGGGAAGAGCTTGAAAATATTTCCTCTAAAATTCATTTGGAAAGCGGGTTTGACACATTTGCCTCCATGCAAGGGAATGTGGGAGAGGCGACCTATTCGGCCTATGTCTCCACGCGCATGCATCCGCATCAAGAGATGGTGTTTCATGGATCTGAAGGGCTGTTGCGCCTAACCGCGCCATTCAATGCCAATATTTTCGGCGAGGCGCGCATTGAATTGCACCAGCCAAATTTAGGCCTGCGGGTTGAGAAATTCCCTGCTGCGAACCATTATGTGCAACAAGTGGAAGCTTTTGGGCACAGCATCCGCACTGGCGCGGCCTATTCTTGGACACTCGAGCAGGCGCGCGGAACCCAAGAAGCGATTGACAAGATATTGGCTGTTGGCAAAAAATTGACATGATTTCAAAGTGATAGGCTTCTGAAATAATTAGACGTTCAAATTGATTTAAAAAAGGTGTTTCAACCATGAGTAGGCCAAAAGCTGAAGGTGAGTTTTCCCTGAACGAACCGCGAGAGGGCAAAGCGCAGGAAAGCCTTGTGATCCGGCTGCTTTGGATGGTCGTCATTTTCGTTATGTTGATCCTTGCGCGAACGGTTCTCGCCTTTGTCACGATCATCCACTCTATCATCATGCTGGTCTCTGGACGGCAGCCCAATGAGTTTTGGCTGATTTTGGCACGACTTTGGGGATTTGAATTGCCAAGGCCGCCCGCTATCAAACAGCTGCCAGCGAAATGCGCCCTTGGCCACGGAGCGAGCTGGATTAATCTTCCATCGCTTCCAGCTCATCAATCATTGCAGAGATCATGCTGAGTCCCTTGTCCCAAAACTTGGGGTCACTCGCGTCTAGACCGAAGGGCGCCAGCAGCTCTGTGTGGTGCTTCGAGCCACCGGCACGCAGCATGTCAAAATATTTGGCCTGAAACTGTGGATCACCCTCTTCATAGACAGCATAGAGCGCATTTACCAAGCCGTCGCCAAAGGCGTAGGCGTAAACATAGAATGGGGAATGCACGAAATGGGGGATATAGGACCAAAAAACCTCATAGCCATCCATGAATTCAAAAACCGGCCCGAGGCTCTCACCTTGCACGCTCATCCAAATCGCATTGATCTGATCTGGTGTGAGCTCCCCCTCGGCACGGGCCGCATGCAGCTTGCACTCAAAGTCATAAAAGGCAATTTGGCGAACCACGGTGTTGATCATGTCCTCCACTTTTCCGGCCAAGAGCACTTTGCGCTCTTGCGGTGTTTTTGCGGCCGCCAGAAGTTTGCGGAATGTCAGCATTTCGCCAAAAACGGAAGCGGTCTCTGCCAAGGTGAGGGGTGTTGAGGACAGCAGCTCGCCTTGCTGGGCGGCCAGAACCTGATGCACCCCATGCCCCAATTCATGGGCCAGTGTCATTACATCGCGCGGCTTGCCCATGTAGTTGAGCATCACATAGGGATGCACGGTGGTCACGGTCGGATGTGCAAAGGCGCCGGGTGCCTTACCCGGCTTAACGGCGGCATCAATCCAGCCTTGGGTGAAAAACGGTTTGGCGATTTCGGCCATTTCTGGCGAAAACTCAGCGTAGGCTGACAGCACCATCTCTTGCGCTGTACCCCAATCGACCAGCTTGTCGTCTTCAATTGGCAAAGGAGCATTTCGATCCCAGACCTGCATGGTATCAAGACCAAGCCATTTGGCTTTGAGCGCATAGTAGCGATGCGATAATTTGGGGTAGGCTGCCACGACCGCATTGCGCAGCGCCTCGACGACCTCAGCTTCGACATGGTTGGACAAATGCCGCCCGGTTTGTGGCGTTGGCATTTTCCGCCAGCGGTCCTCAATCTCTTTTTCTTTGGCCAGCGTGTTGTGCACCCGGGCAAATAGGCCTGTATTGGCGCGCAATACTCTCGCAATCTCCCGGGCCGCCGCCTCGCGCGTGCCTCGGTCTTGTTCGGATAATTTGTTGGCGGCCGCCTCCAGCGGCAGATCTTCCCCATCAATGGTAAAGACTAGGCTGGCAACAGTTTCGTCAAACAAGCGGTTCCAGGCAGCTGCCCCGACCACCGATTGATCATGTAGGAATTTTTCCATCTCGTCAGACAGCTGATAGGGCTTCATGGCGCGCATGCGTTCAAACACCGGCTTGTAGCGTGCAAGAGCATCATTTTGCGATAGTAATTTTGAAAGAGCTTCTTCGTCCAATCTATTGAATTCTAATCCATAGAAAACCAATTTTGTCGTATGTTCCGTCAGCTTATCTTGCATATCTGACATGAATTTTGCCCGCTCGGGGTCCGTTGTCAGTTGGTAATAACGCAAACCTGCAAATGACATGATCCGGCCGGCAATAATGTCGATTGCCTCATAGCGTTCAACGGCTTTGAGCATCTCATCCGCATTAAGCCGCGCGAGCTTTCCGTCGTAATTATTTGAAAAGTCGTTGCAAGCTTGCTCAAGCTGTTTGAGATCGGCGTGCAGTTCTGGCGCATCCTCGGACTCGTAAAGATCGCTAAGATCCCAGGCTGGCAAATCTCCAAAGGCTCCGCCGCCTTGCGGATTGGCCTCAAATACGCGTGTGTCTTTTCGCATGAATTGGTCCATCAGGGCTGTATTATTCGGTCCGCGGGCTCAAAAAACGCCCAGTTTTGAGCTGCAAAATTATTTGGTGTCTTGCGCTTTGTCTAATATTTTTTTCATGGAGAGGAAAGCCACTTTAGCCGTTCGCAATTCAAATTGAATTTTCCAGCGCTTCATGCTCTCCTTTGCCTGTTGCTAGAATTGGAGAACTTATGCGCATCGAGAATTTTAAATCCCGCATGGCAAATCGAGATATGATGGCCGGGACGTTTTTGAAAACGCCAGCCTATGAATTGGTGGAGGTTCTGGCCACTTCAGAGCTAGATTTCATTTGCATTGATATGGAGCATAGTCCCTTTGACCGCGCCCGCACGGATGCCTGTTTGGCGGTGGCCCGGGCCTTGGATTTTCCGGTGTTGGTGCGAGTGACGCATTTTGCACCCCAAACCGTGTTGCAGGTGTTGGACATGGGCGCGGTGGGCGTGGTGGCACCGCATATCATCACAGTGGAGCAGGCTAAGGACTTGGTGCGTGCCGCCCATTTCGGCCCCGGGGGCCGCGGTTTTGCCGGCGCCACGCGTTGGGCCGGCTACGGCACACAAAATATGGCAGAAGTATTGGCGCAATCGGCGCGTCAAACCGTTGTGATTGCTCAGATTGAAGAGCCTGAAGCGCTGGAGAATGTCGAGGAAATTGCCGCAACTCCTGGTGTGGATGGTTTGTTCTTAGGGCCGTCAGATATGAGTGTTTCAATGGGATTTAGCGACACCAATTCTGAGAAATTGTGCGCGGCCTTAGCGCGATGTGGCGCGGCGGCTGAGGTGTGTGGCAAAGCCTATATGACCTTCGTGCCCAATGCCTCGAAGGCTGTAGATTGGGCGCAGTTTGGAGCGCATATGTTTTTTGTTGGATCCGAGCAGAGCTGGATTAAGTCTGGGGCAAATGCTGATGCTTCGGGCATTCATGCGCTCGGGTGATGTCGATCAAAATGGGCGATGGTTTTGCGGTAAAAATCGTCACGGATTGCAGGGCGTTCCATCATGAACTCATGTTTGGCTTGGGGAACGACCTTTAACTGGGCTCCGGGCCAATGGGCCATACGCTGCTCAATGCGACGCGGGTCCACAATGGTTTCCAGACCACCGAGAAAGCATAGGGCCGGGTGTTTTGGTGCGCGGTGACGGTGCAGCGCGAGCATCTCGCGCAGCGCTTCATTGAGCCACCGCAAGCTCGGGCCGCCCAGAGCGCAATCTGGAAGATCTCGTATCTGAAATTGCATCTTTTCAAACATTTGTGGATCACAACTCAACTGATTTTCCTCAAATGAAATCTCTTGCAAATGGGATCCAACAGAGCTTCCAGGTGCGCGCATCTCAGCCAATTTGAACGGATGCAGGAGACTGGATAACCCCCAAGCTAGGGCGCGTTTCGCAGGTGGGTGGAACAAAATTCCCCACATGGGCGCGGAAAAACTGACCGCCGGTACCGCCAACCCTTGCATTAGGGACCGCAATCCAATGCAGCCGCCCATCGAGTGTGCCATTAGAAAATATGGCTTGGGCAGGTCCAATGTCTCGGCTGCGGTTATAAGAGTTCGTACGTCCTGCTGGTAGTCAGAGAATCTGCACACATGCCCAATCAGGCGATTTGGCAATAGCCGATCTGACAGGCCCTGTCCCCGCCAATCGATTGCCAAGGAGGTGTAACCGGCTTTCGCAAGGGCGGCTGCGGCTCCGCCGTATTTCTCGATATATTCGGTACGCCCGGGAAATATCAAAACCGTCCCCTTGGCCCCGTTGCGCCATACCCCGAGGCGCAGGCGCAGCCCGTCTTGCGTTTGCACCCAATGGCCTGAGGCTCCCGCAGGACCGCGCGCCAAATCGTTGTGCAGTGGCGCACGGCTTAGCATCAGCTCAAAACACCTGCCAGTCGCATGGCCAGACCCATGTCGCCCTCCAATGAGAGTTTGCCGCTCATGAAAGCGGAGGTTGGGTTTTGTCTGCCAGCAAGAATATCCTCAAAGACCTCCGCCGTAGCCGACAGGGTCACATCCGCCGGTTGATCGGAAATGCGCACCCCCTCGCTATCCACGATTAAAGAGCCCTCACCGGTGATTAAAAACTTTGCGGAGCCTTCAAAAACGCCGCCGCCCAGCTTCTGCGTTAAAACATCACGGGCTTGGTTCAATATTTCGCTCATTCAACAGGTTCCTTAATCATTTTATTTTGCAGCGAGGGGCTGAAACCTCGGAAAACTGTGCTATGTTTTAACCATGAATAGTGTTGTTTGGAAACTCAAATCAATCGTGGCAGCAATCGGCCTTTTTGTTGCCGCAACGGGGATGGCGGCGGGACAATCGGTGCGTTTGGATCCATTGTTTGAGCGTTTGAAGAATGTCGATGCCGCCGATGCGCCGGCTCTGGAGGCGAAAATCAGGCAGGAATGGTCGAAAAGCGGATCTCCAGCGGCCAACTTACTACTGTCTCAGGCGAAGATTGCTATTGATGCAGGCGATCACAAGGCGGCAATGAGGCATTTGACGGCGTTGACGGATCATGCACCGGAATTTGCCGAAGGTTGGAGTCTCAGTGCGGTGAGCTTGTTCAATATGGGTAAAGTTGGTCCAGCGATGGCCGCAATTGAGCGCACTTTAGCTCTGGAGCCACGTCATTTTGTGGCGCTGGAGGGGCTGGTGCTAATTTTCGATGACGCTGGGCTGTATCAGGAGGCTTTTGAGATCCTGCGTCGGATTGAGGCTATACATCCTAACGCCGAGATCCTATTAAATGCCCGCGCGCGACTTGAAGCAAAAACCCTAGGGCAAGCCCTGTAAACCCTCAAGGGATTGGCCAATGGCTCCAAATAATCGAATTGTGGCCGTTTTAGGTCCGACCAACACCGGCAAAACCCATTATGCCATTGAGCGAATGCTGGCGCATCGCACGGGAATAATTGGATTGCCGCTGCGTTTGCTGGCGCGCGAGGTCTACGACAAAATCGTAACGCTGCGGGGGCCATCCGTTGTGGCTTTGGTAACGGGCGAGGAGCGCATTGTGCCGCCGCGCGCGAAATATTGGGTCTGTACGGTCGAGGCTATGCCCGAGGGCATGGGGTGTGATTTTCTCGCGGTTGATGAAATACAACTCTGCGCTGATCCCGAGCGCGGCCATGTCTTTACGGACCGTTTGCTGCGCGCGCGCGGAATGCATGAAACGCTCTTTATGGGGGCAGAGACCATGCGAAAGGCCATTGCGGCCTTGGTTCCGTCTGCGGATTTTATGCACCGGGAGAGATTTTCTGAGTTGAGCTACAGCGGGCAAAAGAAGATCAGCCGAATGCCAGAACGCTCAGCCATCGTGTCGTTTAGCGTTGATAATGTCTATGGCATCGCAGAGCTTTTACGGCGCCAAAAGGGTGGGGCGGCGGTGGTCATGGGGGCGTTGAGCCCGCGGACGCGCAATGCGCAGGTTGAGATGTATCAAAACGGTGATGTGGATTACCTAGTCGCCACAGACGCTATTGGCATGGGGCTAAATCTAGATGTAAACCATGTGGCCTTTTCGGCAACATCGAAGTTCGATGGCAATCGCATGCGACCTCTTTTACCGACCGAATTGGCACAAATCGCAGGTCGCGCAGGACGACATATGAACAATGGCAGCTTCGGCGTGACGGGTGAAGCTGCGCCTCTGCAGGATGAATTGGTTGAGGCCATTACCGAAAATCGTTTTTCGCCGCTGACCAAGCTTTACTGGCGCAATGCCAAGTTGCAATTTGGCTCCACCAAAGCGCTGATCGCGGCACTTGAACAACATACAAGCAATGAATGGCTGACGCGGGTCCGTGAGAGCTGTGATTTGGCTGCGCTCAAGGCTTTAGTACAAGATGCCGAGGTTGCTGCGCGTGCCACTGATGGCGCCTCGGTTGTGTTGCTTTGGGATGTCTGCCGAATCCCTGATTTTCGGGGTATTTCAAACCGGCAACACGCCGAGCTTCTGGGTGTTATTTATAACTATTTGCACGAAAAGGGGCAAATTCCGCAAGATTGGCTCGCCCGAAGCATAAATAGCTTGGATAATACCAAGGGTGACATTGACGCCCTGTCAAAAAGGTTAGCCTATATCCGCACGTGGACCTATGTTGCGCAACGTAAAGACTGGGCCCATGATCATGAGCATTGGCGCGAAGCGACCCGCGCTGTAGAAGACCGACTGTCAGATGCGCTGCATATCGCTCTGACTCAAAGATTTGTCGATCGGCGTACGTCAATTTTGATGCGGCGATTGAAACAGAAGGAGAGCCTTGTGGCCGACGTGAATAATGATGGTGAAGTAACCGTAGAAGGCCAGTTTGTTGGACGGCTTGAGGGATTTCAATTTCGACAAGATGCTAGCGCGTCCCCCGATGAGGCCAAGACGCTGCGCAGCGCCAGTCTGCAAGCCTTGGCGCCCGAGTTTCATCTTCGGGCAGATCGGATGTACAATTCGCCAGACTCGGAAATTGATTTCACTGAACAAGGTGGATTGATGTGGGGCAGCTCGGCGGTGGGCAAGTTGATTGCTGGACCAAACGCGCTGAAACCGCATGTCCAGGCCTTCGTTGATGTAGAGGCTGGGCCAGAAGTGGCTGAGAAGGTTGCGCGCCGTCTACAGCATTTTATCGATCGCAAAATATCCACACTGTTTGAGCCATTGATAAACATGCAGCGCGATGAAAGCCTCACGGGCATGGCGCGAGGTTTTGCGTTTCAGATGATTGAAGTTCTGGGTGTCTTGGATCGGGCCGATGTGGGTGACGATGTGAAATCTTTGGATCAAGAGGCCCGCAGCGCATTGCGCAAGCATGGTATCCGATTTGGCCAATTTACCATCTTCATGCCATTGCTGCTCAAACCGGCGCCAACGCGTCTGCGATTGTTGCTTTGGTCTTTGGCCTCAGGCCTGCAAGAATTTCCCGAGGCCCCCCCCCCGGGGCTGGTGACTGTTCCGACTGATGAGACAAAGCCTGCGGGTTATCACTTGAAATCTGGTTATAGAGCCGCGGGCCACCGGGCTTTGCGTGTTGATATGGCGGAACGTCTTGCCGATATGCTGCGCACGCAGGACACGCGTGGCGGATTTGAAGCCACGGCGGATATGCTCTCGATCACGGGCATGACTTTGGAGCAATTTGCCAATTTGATGCAGGGTCTGGGGTATCGCGCTGAAAAGGCTGAGCGGATCAAAGTGAAAGCGCCCGCGGCCACGCCGGTGACGGAGGAGGCTGCCAGTGATGCGGATGCGTCTGGTGATGGACCCTCAGAAGCGGTCGTGACCGCGCCACAGGATGCGTCTACCGCGGAGATCTCAGCAGTAGAGCTGGAAGCGGCCGCCGCGGCTGGGAAAGATGCCACCGAAGCAGATGCCTCGAAGGAGGCGGCGCCCGTGGAAATGGAAGTCTATTATACATTCGCTTGGGGTGCGAAACGTGTGGACCGCTCGGCGGATGGTCCGCGCAAAGGCCAAAAACCACGCGGTAAGCCCAAGCAGCACAGAGGACTGAAGGGCAAAGGTGGAAAGGCAGGCGGCAACTCAGGCAAGGCGGAACGTTTCGAAGCCCGGCCGCCTAAAAGCGACAAGCCGATTGATCCAGACAACCCCTTTGCCGCAGCCTTGATGGGATTTAGCAAAAAGTGAGTGAGGCGAAACCGAGTCTTCGAATTGACAAATGGCTCTGGCAAGCCCGGTTTTTTAAGACTCGGAGCCTGGCGGCGAAGCTGGTACAATCGGGTAAGTTGCGGCTAAACGGGGATTTGATCTCAAAGCCGGCGCGTATGATCAGCGAGGGCGATGTGCTGACTTTCCCAAAGGCTCTGGACACACGGGTAATTGAGGTGCGCGCGCTTGGCACACGCCGCGGTCCTGCCCCCGAGGCCCAGGCCCTCTATCGAGATTTGGCGCCCTCTGAACCAAAGCCCGCATTCATCGCCAGTCCAAAGTCCGATCACCGCCCAACGGCCCGCGAGCGCCGAGCCATTCAAAAATTTAAGCAAGAGCTTGAAGAGAACTAAGTCAGGCACAACTTGCCAAAGAGCGGCTTGCGGTTTATGCGCGTGTCGAAGTCAAAGGAAACACGATTATGACATATGTTGTCACAGACAATTGTATCGCTTGTAAATACACGGACTGTGTTGAGGTCTGCCCAGTAGATTGTTTCTACGAGGGCGAAAACATGTTGGTTATACATCCTGATGAATGTATCGATTGCGGCGTTTGTGAACCTGAGTGCCCCGCCGATGCTATTCGTCCAGACACTGAGCCGGATATGGAAAAATGGGTGGATTTCAACCGGAGGTATTCCGAGGCCTGGCCTGTGATTGTAACAAAAAAAGACGAGCTTACGGATGCGGAAGCCCGCGACGGCGAAGAAGGTAAGTTGGAGAAATATTTCTCCGAAGCTGCCGGAACTGGCGGCTAAATAGCTGCGCTTTATCAATCGCTGAAAATATGATATACTTAAATTAGATCAGCTGTTTTAACACAGCGCCAGGCGCATCCTCTTTAATCTGACCTTAAGGCTGGTTCCTTACAGCAGGTTCACCGGTGCGTCGGCGTGAAAGGACGAAGATGAGTAAAAAGAAACTTGATTTCCGTATTGATGAGTATGTGGTCTATCCTGCCCATGGGGTTGGCAAGGTCACTGCGGTTGATGAGCAAGAGGTTGCGGGCATCACCCTTGAATTATTCGTTGTGGCTTTTGACAAAGACAAGATGACACTGCGTGTACCAACGCATAAGGCGATTGAAGTGGGCATGCGTCCATTGGCCACGCCAGATGTCGTGGCCCATGCCATGGCGATCCTACGTGGCAAAGCTAAGGTGAAGCGGGCTATGTGGTCCCGCAGAGCGCAGGAATATGAGCAGAAGATCAACTCTGGCGATTTGATTGCAATAGCCGAAGTGGTGCGTGATTTGCACCGCACCGATGACCAACGCGAGCAAAGCTATTCAGAACGTCAGCTGTATGAGGCCGCACTTGAGCGTCTAACACGCGAAATTGCCGTGGTGAACGGAGCCGAAGAATCAACGGCGGGGCAAGAAATCACAGATGTGCTGATGTCGCGTGTGGTGCCGGCTCCCAGCTAGAGCGCGGCGGGATAGCGCGCCCGCGCCGACGGTCAATAGTATTGGTGCGGGACGGGTCCTCTGAGATAATCTCAAAGGAGGGCGATGAGACTAATCAGAGCGCAGGTTTCGGCGCATTGCTGGCTCGCCCCTAAAATGTCACCCGTCTGCCCACCAATTTTGCGTTTGGCAATGGCGGCAACAGCCAAACCACCGAGCGGCGCCCCGATCAAGGCAGGCCAGGCCCCGCTTAACACCGCAATTACCCCCCCAAGAGCCACGGCCAGAATGGCAGTTAGCATGATGGGCCGACCAACACTGGCTGACAATCCCTTGCTGCGGGCGTTGGGCATCGCTGTCATCAGCGGCACCATGATGGCCCGCGAAAGGGCCATGACGCCGAGAATGGGCCAAAGGCTCAGTGCGGCTAGCTGGCCATATAATGCCGCTTGGAGGCATATTACGCAGATCAGTCCAACACCCCCATAGACGCCTATATGGCTGTCTTTCATGATCTCGAGGCGTTGCTGTGGGCTCCAGCCCCCCCAAAGCCCGTCCAAACTATCGGCCAGCCCGTCATAATGCATGGCACCTGTGATCCATGCTGTTGTGCCGACCACCAGCAGGCCGGTGGCAAGGCTCGGCAGGCCCATCACCAGCCCCGCCCAGCCGGCCAAAGCGGCGAGCGTCCCAAAGAGGGCTCCGGCCAGACCATAGGCCCAGCTTGGATGAGCGCCACGAGCTTGCGCCTGCTGCATATCAACTCGCATGGGCAAGCGGCTGAGCAGGCCGATTGCGGTGGGGATGTCGCCCCATTTTGGAATCCATGTGTCGGAGTTAGACATTCAGCTGGTCCTTTCGTCGCATTGGCTTATCCTGCGCTTCGGTAGACACACTATCAACTGCAATCAACGGATTTACATTAACTATGCGTGACATTTCTTCAGTAGCTGAGTTTCGTGACTTTATGCGCCATCTGCCTGGCGCGAATGACAGCGCTGGACAGGCTGCGGCAGAGCGTAATGGACAGTTGACCAAACCACCTGGTGCATTGGGCGATTTGGAAGAATTGGCGATTTGGTACGCCCGTTGGTCAGGACAGGCGCAGCCATGCATTGAAGCGCCTCAGGTTGTAATTTTCGCTGGAAACCACGGGGTTGCTGCCGCTGGCGTCTCGGCATTTCCGTCGGAAGTGACACAGCAAATGGTCTATAACTTCCAAGCTGGTGGCGCGGCGATCAACCAAATATCCAAGACCTTTGGCGCAAAAATGGACGTGGTCGCATTAGAGCTGGATCGGCCAACACAAGATTTCACCCAGGGGCCAGCAATGACGGAGGCCGACTTGCTGTCCGCGTTGCAAACGGGCTGGCGGGCGATGGATCCGCAGGCCGATCTATTTGTGGCTGGCGAAATGGGAATCGGCAATACAACGCCAGCTGCGGCGATTGCGGCGGCTTTACTGGGCGGAACAGTTCAAGATTGGGTTGGGCGCGGCACGGGCGTGGACGATGCTGGTCTGGCCAAAAAATGTTTCGTGGTTGAGGCGGGATTAGCCCGTCATGCTGAGATTTTAGATGATCCCGTGTCTGTTCTACAGGCGCTGGGCGGGCGGGAAATTGCCGCCATGGCTGGGGCAATAGCGGCGGCGCGTGCCCATGGTGTTCCAGTGCTCTTGGATGGGTTCATTTGTTCCGCTGCCGCTTTGGTTCTACATGCCATGAACCCTGCGGCTTTGGATCACACTCAAGCCGGGCATAAAAGCGCCGAGGGTGCCCACGCGCGGCTTTTGGAGCATCTTGGCAAGAAACCATTGTTGTCACTGGGGCTGCGGCTGGGAGAAGGTTCAGGCGGGGCATTGGCCATAGGTGTTTTGAAAGGGGCGGTTGCCTGTCTTTCTGGCATGGCGACATTTGTGGAAGCCGGGGTGTCGGATGCGTGAGATCGCTACCCGCGTGGCATGTCCAGCGTGATCGAACGGCCTGATTTGGCATAGGTCAGACTTTTAGGCGAGATATCTGTCACGCGTCCGCCATCCAATCGATCTCCAATCCGCACTTTGACGACTTGGCCATTGGGAAGGCGCACCAAAGCGTTGCGCAGGCGGGATGTGCCAGTAATTCCTATAAGATTGATATTGCGTAAATTTATGACATTCGTTCGGGTGGCGGCACGGGTTACAGCCTTGCGGCTGGTGGCTGTGGGCGCTTGGATTTCCGAGGGCTTGGCCACCACAGGCGCGGGCAAAAGCGCCGCCATTTCAATCGCGCGTGGGCGGAGTTGTGGCCGTAACGTGCGAGTAAGGCTTTGGCCCTCAGGCAGGGTTTGGGGCCGTACGGGCTCTGGGAGACCTGCGGGGCGCAGTCTGGGCCAGAATTCAGCCAATGGATTGGTCTCTACCGGGGATGCGGAGCCAGGCGAGAGAGGCGCTTCTGGTTGACCGATCTGCGCCGGAGCAGCTGCCACTGGCGGCATGTTTGCGGCTTCCGCAAGAGCCGTTTGATTGGCGGTTGAGGGCTTCTCCGCTTGGTCTTCTGCGACCTCTGAGGTGGGGTCTTCCCTGTCTGGCAGCGGGTCGGGGGTCAACCAGGGCGTATCCAATAGCGGGGGCACCCTATCCTTTTGGAGGCTGGGATCTCGTGCTGAGATGAGGCTCTTTGCCTCTGCGGCGGGCGTTGTGACGGGTTCGTTGACTGGGCCGATGGCCAAAGCGCGCAATGCCGGTGGTTCCTGCGCCGCCAGGCTCATAGCGGGTTCTGCGTCATTTTTGGGATCTTTTAGGGCGACCTCCGCTTTTTGCAATTGCAGCGCCTCATCCTGGGTCTGTAGCACGCGCGCAGCCTGCTCCGCTGGAGCAGACGGGTCATTCAAAGGTTGCAGGCTGATTTCAATGGCCCGTCCGATCGGGTCAGCAGGGAGGCTCGCAGTCATCTCGGTGTGCGATGGAGACAGGCCCAACCAAGCGAAGATCTTGTCACTCCCGAGTGTTGCGGCCAGCGTGGCTACGGTGAACATGAATAGTACGAGCAGAGTCGTGAGGATCAAGCCTAAATATTTCGGCTTTCCGCCGACCTGTGCCTGTATTGTTGTGATATGGGCTGGTGTAGGTTTGGGTGGGCGCTGGCCTCTGTGGATCTTGGCGAGGCGCTGCACGATGTTCATTAAGTGGCGGGCCTGCGGCTTGGCGTTTGCTGTCGACAAGGTCTCAGGTGGCACGGCTGTGGCATCGGTCACCTGTGGGGCAGGTGCCGCCGCGGGTGCAATCCCAACACTTGGGGCCGGCGGGGCAAGGTCAACTTCTACTGTCGGATTAGCGGAAATCTTAGGTGTTAGTTCCGCTTGATCCGCAGCGCGCGCGCTGAGTTTTGGCTTGGGTACCGCGCTCTGTGCAAGCGCCGCAAGGGGTGCCAAATCAGCCGCCTTGGTCTCTTGGACCGCTACGATATGGGCGCTCGGCCGACTTTGAGTGCGAGATTCAGAGCGTTCGAAAACAGCAAAATTATTTTCCCAAGCGGCGCCGGGAAGAGCGACGAAACCCACCGCTTTAAAGCCAAAGGCTTCGGTGAGGTCATTGGCCTCTTCGAGCGTTTCTTGCGCAATCGCCGCGATGGTTTGCCCCTGCGCAGTGGGGTGACAATCGACGCAAAGTTCGGTAAATTCGTAAGGGGTTTGATCCGCCAGTGCTTGCTGTAAGGCTGCGCTGCTGGTGTCGGTGTGGTCGAGGTCCAAACGTTTGATCTGGTCGGCGGGCAGCGCGACCAGAACCTCCAGCGGATCGGCCGCGTCTGGCACCGCTGTTTGGCGCAGATTGGCAAGCGCTTCGCTCAAGTTCTCGATGTCTGGCGAGACCGACCCAAGGCGATGCCAGTGGCCCGATGCGTCTATGCGTTCGAGGCCAATACTATCACTGGACAGATGGAGCAGAAATTTTGATGTCATCAAACCCTCAATCGACGTGTCAGATCCACATTAGACCCTAAGAAACTCGCATAATCGGGTCGCTGGCGCAACGATCATGGGCCAAAAGGATGAATTTACCCCCTGCGAATTGATTTATGCGGAAGAACAGGCCAACCATCGCGCAGGGGGTCGACAATTTACTGCCAGTGGTTCTAAAGTGGCCGCTAATTTAGAGAAGGCGCTCATGCTCACCCCGTTTCATCTTGCGATTAATGTTACAGATTTGGAGGCGACGCGCGTCTTTTATGGGGAGGTGCTGGGCGCAAAGGAGGGACGCAGTACGCTCACTTGGGTGGATTTTGATTTCTTCGGCCACCAGCTGTCGTTCCATCTCGGGCCGGTAATGAAAACCGAAAACACGGGTCATGTTGGCGATCATTTGGTTCCTATGCCGCATTTTGGCATGGTTCTGGCCCTGCCGGAGTGGCAAGCCTTGGCCGCGAGACTCGCGGCAGCGCAAGTGGCATTTATTCTTTCGCCTTCGGTGCGTTTTGAAGGTGAGCCGGGTGAGCAATGGACCATGTTCTTTCGAGATCCATCCGGCAATCCCATCGAGATTAAGGGTTTTGCAAATTTAGAGGCTGTATTTGCCAGCCAGTAAAGACGCACCTCAGCGCATCCAAAATCCTACGCGTTTGAGTGTGTTTTGGATCTGCTGCTCTTTGCGCGGCAGATTGTTTTGGTCAAACAGCGCTCACCTTTGCGCCGCGTTTTTGGTAGACCACTCGGCGGATAGATTCATAGGCCTTGACAACTTTCTTGATTGTGTTCGGCGCGATAGCCGTCTCCAAGGCTGTGATCGCCAGATCACTCTCGCGCGCATAAAGCAAAGGTAAAAGGCAATAGTGACAAAAGATCGCCCCATCTTAGTGGCTGGCCTCAAGCGCATCGCGGCCGCCACTGAAACTGTGGATGACCCAGGGCAGGGCGACTTGATCGAGCCAAGGGTGTAGCGATCGGCAGATAATTTCCTTCGGCCCATCATCGCAGATGGTTAGGGCATAGTTTAAAAACCTTTCGCCAAAAATTTTTGGACATTTATAGTAGAAACACCTGGCGTTAAAATACAGATATCGCCGCCAATATTCATCCGGTTGCGACAAATCCAAGCGGCTTTAGAAATCGAGTTTAAATTTATCGTAGAGACTCTTCCAAGTGGCTGTATATCTGGGGCTGTAAAGTTCGATCACTGGCCATGTACCTTCGACTTTGAGCGAGGCAGACGGGCGCTCAAAGTCAAAAGGCACGCCGTCCAAAGCACCTGTGATTAACGTGTCTGTGTCAAAAAGACGAAGGGCTCGCGCTTGGGTAAGATAGAGAGTGCCTCAATCTTATAACCGTAGGCGTAATTTTCGCCGAAATGCCTGTTCTCGAAGGGTCAAATCGTTCCGCCCAAAGTCTTGATCAACGCACGAATTTCAGGATTGGTGATTGTGGGGTTGCGATTCCATCGCTCTGTATGTTGCGGCTCTGCGACGAAGACTTGGCCGATATAATCTGGCGCGGGTTGGCGTAAACTGGCCAAAAACATTACGGCCTCATATTGCAAACGCCCCGATTGACCAATGATTAAGATATTAAAGGACATAAGCTCAGCCTGTCCTATTCGGTAGCAAAATAAATATGAAAAATTGTAAGGGTAAAAAACGAAAAAATATTTTAAGTAGATTAACATAGGACATAGGAGCGATGTGCCACTGCAAATACGGCGCAGGCCGCTTTAAATCCCGATCTCCCATGCCTCAAGTTTTTGATTGCTGATTGTGCCAGGCTGCGGCAGCATAGGATATCGGCCGGTTTGGCGGTTCATTTGGGGCGCGCGTTCAATGGAATTTGACTATATTATCGTCGGTGCTGGGTCAGCTGGCTGTGTTTTGGCGAACCGTTTGAGCCGTGATCCAGGCAACCGGGTGCTTTTGCTGGAGGCTGGGCCAGAAGATAGGGCGCTGTCCATAAGAATGCCGGCAGCTTGTTTGTCCAACCTTAAGAGCACAAAACACAATTGGGCTTTTCAAGGAGAAGCGGAGCCAGAACTAGATGGTCGCCAACTTCAGCACGATCGGGGCAAAACCCTTGGGGGGTCATCTTCGATCAATGGCATGTGTTTTATCCGCGGCCATGCGCTGGATTATGAGGGGTGGCGTCAAGCTGGTTGCGAAGGTTGGAGCTACGCAGATGTTCTGCCCTATTTTAAACGCATGGAGAGCTATAGCGGTGGCGCTGATGCGTTTCGCGGCACAGAAGGCCCGCTTCATGTGCAACGGGCTGAAGCCACCGAACCGCTGGCGCAGGCGTTTTTGGAAGCTGGTGCTCAAGCAGGATATCAAAGAACGGATGATATCAGCGGCTATTGCCAAGAAGGTTTTGCTGTTTTCGACCGAACGGTTTTCAAAGGCCAACGTTGGAGCGCTGCGCGTGCTTACTTGGATCCCGCGCGCGGGCGCGAGAATCTGACAATTGTAACGCAGGCTATGGTGCAGCGCTTGATTGTGTCCGGTGATCGGGTGACGGGTGTCTTGTATCGTGGTCAAAAGGGCGCGCTTGTAAATGTGGTGGCTCGGCAAGAAGTCCTGCTTTCTGCCGGTGCCGTCGGCTCGCCTCATTTGCTGTTGTTGTCTGGTATTGGGCCCAAATCCCATTTGGAGTCCATGGGCATTGCGGTAACGGCGGACTTGCCGGGGGTGGGGCAAAACCTGCATGACCATCCAGATTTTGTATTGCAATTTAGATGCTTGCAGCCTGTCTCTCTTTGGCCAAAGACGAAACCTTGGGCCATGGCTGCTGCGGGCATTCGATGGCTGATTGCGGGTGACGGGCTTTGTGCGTCCAATCACTTTGACGCTGTGGCTTGCATTCGGTCGGATGCTGGTTTGGAATATCCTGACATCCAGCTTACCATTTCTCCAATTGCGGTGGATGAAAATTGGTCACCTTTGAAAGAACATGCCTTCCAAATTCATGTAGGCTTGATGCGTGCGCACAGCCGTGGTTCCATTGAGTTGCGATCGGATGACCCGGCTGATGCGCCGCGCATCTTGGCCAATTATCTGCAAGATCCAAGGGATCGCGAATTGATGCGAAAAGGCATTCACTGGGTGCGTGAATTGGTGGAACAGCCTGCGTTTTCTGTTCTCAAAGGTGTTGAAATTTTCCCGGGCGCGGCGTGTCAATCAGAGGCGGAGCTCGATGCAAAGTTGACCAGCCATACCAGCTCACAATGGCATTTATCGTGTACGGCTCGCATGGGACCGGCGACAGATCGGCTGGCGGTTGTGGATCCACAAGGCAGGGTGCACGGGGTGTCTGGGCTGCGGGTTGTGGATGCCTCGATTATGCCCTTTGTGACCAATGGCAACACCAATGCGCCTACGATTATGCTAGCTGAGAAGCTCAGTGATGCCATCCTCGGGGTTGCGCCGCTTGCGCCCATCGACTTGCAGGTTTGGCAGAATCCAAATCATAAAGGCGCGCAGCGTTGACCTGTGGATCGGTACACCATTTCTTTGGTGGAATGCTTGGCAATTTATGAAGTTTTGTCATGAGAAAGTGGTGGGCGACCCTGGAATCGAACCAGGCGTGCGTCTCCGCGAGGGAGTTACAGTCCCCTGCCACACCTTGCGGCCTGTCGCCCACTTTGAACTGAGGCAAGAACCTCTGTTTGGGCACGAGTACGACTTAGAAAATCGCGCGTCAACCCGAAAATTGCCCTAGATAGGGTGAAGCCGAAATAAGCTTTTAAACCCCCATTCCGACAGACGATCTGGTTGGATCGAATTCTAGCTGACACATGCGATGCGTGCTTTTGGGGACCTGCTCAATTGGACAGGATCATGCGCCTAATAGCGTGGTAATTCTTTGAAAAATTACTTATCAACTATCCAGCCTTTGCTTCGATGTGCAGTTTCACATCGCATAGGGGCTTAATTTGAGTGATCTCCACTTAGCCTGGGCACATTCGATTTTTTGGGTGTGGCCTGGGCAGTTCGGCCATATCTACGTGATAAAAATATTTATTTAGCTTGTGTGCATGATTTTATGGCCGAATTTAAACCCAACTTTGCCGATGATGAAATTGTCCTGCGCGAATTATTCGCAACGCTGTAGCGTGGAAAGTGGTTAATTTTTCTCTTTGCTGTGTCGCGCTGTTGCTGGCGTCTATTTACCTACGAGGTGCGGAGCGGAAATACACCGTATCAATGACGTTTAAGCCGGTGATTGAAGACAGCTCCGGCCCTCCTGTTGATCTTTCTTTGGCCAATTACCGATATGTTGCTGTCGATGATGCGGCGCAAAAGATTAGGAAAGCCCATAGGGCAGCCAGACCGGTTACATTTTCACCAGATGGTTATGCGATTTTTGGAGATTAAATTTTTCATCCGCTCCAAGATGAATTTAATCAACCCGTTGAGAACGCCAATTATTTTTCCATAAGCCATTGTTCCAATGGTGTTGGCTGTTGTCTATCAAACGCAAATGGGCACTGCGGTTGTCGTGTTGTGTGGATTTGTCACCGTATTTGTAGGATCCTATCGCTGGGCGGTTCGGCGCGCAAGGCAGCCTGTGTACCGGAAATCTTGAAAGCTTAAGAGTTCCCAACTGATGGAGCTCTAATCGCGGTTCTCGCAGTTGCGACATTTCCAGTTTAAATTAAAGCAGTCTGTACCGCGGATATTCCGAACGTGCGAAGCGGGTTGGGGCTTGGATGATACTATACGACCTGAAAATGCAATAGAATTTGGCTTGCGCTTTGCCGCGTCAGCGCTGCATAAGGCTCCATCGACTTGGAACGGATGACAGATGAAAAAACCCACATGGATTGTTCAAAAAGAGCGAGACAAGCGCGCAGCTGCGGCGGAAACTATTTGGCTTTTCGGCATTCATGCGGTGCGAGATGCGCTCTTAAACCCAAAGAGAATTAAGCTGCGATTACTGGTGACAAAAAACGCTTGTGATCGTCTTGGTGAGACCATCGCGCAAGCGGGTTTGGAGCCTGAGATTGTAGATCCGCGCAAATTTTCGGCACCGATCGATCCGCAGTCAGTGCATCAAGGGGCCGCTTTGGAAGTTAAAGCCCTCGATTGGGGGCCTTTGATTGAGGTGGCTGCGGTGCGGCCCGGTGAAGCGCCGGTGATCTTGTTACTTGATCGGGTGACAGACCCCCATAACGTAGGGGCGATTTTGCGCTCAGCAGAGGTGTTTGGCGCCGCAGCCGTCATTGCGCCGCATCGCCATTCTGCGCCAGAAACAGGCGCTTTGGCCAAAACGGCGAGCGGCGCATTGGAGCGGCAGCCCTATCTTCGGGTGCAAAATCTTGCGGACACGATGGAGCGGCTTAAGACAATGGGCTATTTCATTTTTGGATTGGATGGAGAAGCAGAAGCGACATTGGAGGCCACGTTAGGCCGTCACACAGGCCCAACGGCTCTGGTGCTGGGGGCTGAAGGGCCGGGCTTGCGGGAGCGCACGAAAGACACCTGTGATGCCCTGGTAAAAATTTCAGCGGCGGGGGCGTTTGGCTCGCTCAACGTTTCCAATGCCGCGGCTGTTGGCCTTTATGCTGTAACCCGCCCATCGGGCGAATTGGCCTAGCGACGGGCTTTTTCGTCAAGGCCGGACTGAGCGGTGCGACGGGACAGCTCGGCAAAAACATCGTCCAAGGCGACATCACGGGAGGCCAGCATCACCAGAAGGTGATAAAGCACATCGGCCGCCTCAGATGTGAGCGCTGCGCGATCCCCTTTGACCGCCTCGATCAGGGCCTCAACAGATTCTTCACCAAATTTCTCGGCGCATTTGTCCGGACCCTTTGACAGGAGTTGCGCAGTCCAGCTGCTGCTGGGATCTGCGGATTTGCGTGCAGTGATGGTCTGTTCGAGCTCGTGTAGTATCATGACATCCTCATTGGAATTCCGGCTGCGGCCATATGGGTTTTGGCGTCCTGAATGGTAAAATCTCCAAAATGGAAAATTGAAGCGGCCAAAACAGCACTTGCGCCCCCTTGGATGACCCCTTCAACCAGGTGTTCCAAACGGCCCACGCCTCCGGAGGCGATTACAGGCACTGAAACCGCATCCGAAATAGCGCGGGTCAGGGGCAGGTTGAAGCCCGCGCGCGTGCCGTCGCGATCCATCGAGGTGAGCAATATTTCACCAGCGCCCTTGGAGACAACTGTGCGGGCAAAATCTATGGCGTCAATCCCAGTGGCGCACCGCCCGCCATGGGTGAAAATTTCCCATTTGCCTGAAGTCACGGTTTTGGCATCTATCGCCACCACAATACATTGGCTGCCAAAATGATTGGCAGATTGGGCAATGACATCGGGATCTGCCACAGCGGCAGAATTGAAGCTGACCTTATCTGCGCCTGCCAGCAAAAGGTTGCGCACATCCTCCGGGCTGCGCACGCCGCCACCAACGGTCAGGGGCATGAAACATTGCTCGGCTGTTCGCCGGGCCAGATCATACAGCGTGCCGCGGTTTTCATGGGTGGCTTTGATATCAAGAAAGCACAATTCATCGGCCCCGGCCGCATCATAGGCCCGTGCCGCCTTTACGGGGTCGCCTGCGTCCACTAGGTCGACAAAATTCACCCCTTTGACCACGCGCCCCTCAGCCACGTCCAAGCAAGGTATGATTCTTGTTTTTAGCATGATCTGTCTCCTACGCGCGCGTTGCGGGTCATGCCAGGGCCGCCAAAGCCTGCGGTAAATCAATCGCCCCATCATAGAGAGCCCGCCCTGAAATGGCTCCAGAGATCACGCCCGTGGCCTTCAAGTCGTGTAAATCTTGCAGGCTGGACACTCCGCCCGAGGCAATCACTGGGATGGACACGGCGCGCGCCAAGTCTTCGGTGGCGTTGATATTTGGCCCGCCCATGGCGCCATCGCGGTTAATGTCTGTATAAATAATCGCGGCAATACCGTCTTGTTCGAACTGTTTGGCCAAATCTGTTACCATAATATCGGTTTCTGTGGCCCAGCCACGGGTCGCCACCCAGCCTTCGCGGGCATCAAGCCCGACGGCAATTTTCCCAGGAAACGCTTTCGCGGCTTCGCGCACCAAGGCCGGGTTTTCGACGGCCACTGTGCCGAGTATGACCCGTGACAACCCAAGGTCAATCCAGGCTGCAATCGTTGCCATGTCGCGTATTCCACCGCCCAATTGGCAAGGCACCGAGACTGATGAGAGAATTTCGCACACGCTGGCATCGTTAACTGGTGTGCCGGCGAAGGCACCATTGAGATCTACCAGATGGATCCAGCTACAGCCAGCTTGCTCAAAGGCCAGAGCCTGATCTGCGGGGCAATCGTTAAATACAGTCGCCTGGTTCATTTCGCCCTTATAAAGGCGCACGGCTTGGCCGTCTTTGAGGTCAATTGCGGGATATAGGATCATAGGGTCTCGCCTTGCGTAAAGTTTGGCCGCTAGGGGCGCCAATTGAGGAAATTTGAGATCAGGCGAAGCCCGGTACTTTGACTTTTTTCAGGATGGAACTGCATGCCGATGCGCGTGCCGGAGCTGATAATCGCAGAGATTTCACTGTCATAGTCCACATGCGCAATTCTTTGCGTCATGTCCTCGAGGACAAAATGATAAGAATGGACAAAATAGACGTGATCGCCAGTCTTTAACCCCGCCAGTACAGGGTGCGCGCCTGTAATCACCAAATCATTCCAACCCATATGTGGCACTTTTAGGCTGGGATCGGTCGGTTGAATTGGGCGGATATCTCCCGCGATCCAATCCAAGCCGGGGGTGGTTTGATATTCATGGCCGAAACGCGCCATCATTTGCATGCCGACGCAGATGCCCAAAAAGGGTTTGGCATCTTCTTCTACCGCCTCCAGTAGAGCCTCATAGAGACCCTTTTTTTCCACCAAGGCGGCTTTGCAGGCGGGAAAAGCGCCATCACCTGGCAAGACCAGCCGGTCCGCACGGCGTAGCACCTCAGGATCAGAGGTGACAATGATCTCCTCATTGGGCAGGTCTACCGCCATGCGCTCAAAGGCTTTTTGCGCTGAATGCAGGTTTCCGCTATCATAATCGATTAAGGCTGTCAGCATGAACTTAAAGGCTGCCTTTGGTCGAAGGAATCGCATCAGACTTTCGTGGATCGGTTTCCAACGCATCGCGCAGCGCGCGCGCGACTGATTTAAAGGCCGCCTCCGCAATATGATGACTATTTATCCCGTGCAATTTATCAACATGCAGGGTGACGCCCCCGTGGGTCGAGAAGGCCTGAAAAAATTCACGCACTAATTCTGTGTCAAAAGTACCAATTTTTTGGGTTGGCAGATCAAGGTTCCAAACCAAATAGGGACGGCCAGAAAGATCGAGAGCGCAGCGCACCAATGCGTCATCCATCGCCAGCAGGGAATCGCCGTAGCGCCGAATACCGCGTTTGTCGCCCAGAGCCTGGGTCAGTGCCTGGCCCAAGGCGATGCCCACATCTTCGACCGTATGATGGTCATCAATGAGCAAATCTCCGGAGCAGCGCACGGTCATATCCATCAAGGCATGACGCGCCAGTTGATCGAGCATGTGGTCGAAAAAGCCGACGCCGGTCTGATTGTCGTAGAGGCCGCTGCCATCGAGATTGAGTTCGACTATGATTTTGGTCTCTGCGGTATCGCGGGAAATTTGGACTGTGCGCATGGTCTACCCTTTATGTTCCGTAGCCTTATAATCCGCTTGCGCGCTGTTGAGAAGGGGCAAGCAGTGACAACTGCCGCGTAGCTGTAGGTGGCGTCGGGTTTCAGGCAAAAAAAGGCGGTACCGAAGGGTACCGCCAGTCCATGCTTCGATTTTGGGAGGAAATTCTAGATGTCCCGTTGCTAACGGTACATGCCGCAACGTAGCAATGCTTGAGGTTGCATTTCCTCTATGTGCAGAACGCATAGAAAATCTGTAAATGAAATGTGCTTTGGCGGGGCAAGTGATGCAAAGGGAGCGGTTAAATAGACGCTAACGCTAGACATAAAAAAACCCGCGTTGCCCACGGGAATTTTTTACCAATTGGAGCGGGCGAAGAGATTCGAACTCTCGACCCTAACCTTGGCAAGGTTATGCTCTACCCCTGAGCTACGCCCGCACCCGATTGGTGAGGCTGAGATAGCCCCAGTGGCTTTGTCCTGCAAGGGGTAAAATGCCATAATTATCAGATTATTTTTGCCTGGGCCGCTTCGCTAGATCCGACTCTCGGCCTTGGTGTCGAATGCAACGGAACATTCGGGCAGGTCGACATCCACATGATGTAGCAGCGGCGCGATCGGATCTAAAAGTAAAACTCCATAGCCGCCCGGTTCTACGACAGAGAGGCTTGAGGCCCCAGCGCCCAGAACCATGGGCATTTGATGGCGGGGGCTTTTCATCATTGTGTGGGTTACGCCCCGGTAGGATGAAACGATGATCCGGTGAATATGTCCGTTGACCACCATCTGGCAGCGGCCGGAGGCGGCAATCATATTAGAGACTTCGGTGCCGTTTCTCAGAGGAATGGCATCCATCCCATCAAACCCAGAGCGCAGAATATGGTGGTGGGATAGGATGATCACCGGCCGCTTGCGTGCCTCCAGCTCAGATTTCAGCCAATCGAGACGGTCTTGGCACAGGCGCTCGCTGTGCCGGTCTTCGGCCTACTAATCCAGCGTGTTGAGATACAGCAGGTGAGTGTCACCAAAGCTATGACGGCCTTGGCGAAACCCAACCTTACACTCTGGGAAGACCTTGGCAAATGCCCTGCGCCGGTCATGATTGCCCAGCATGAGCGTTGCGGGGAAAGGTTGATCTGCAAGATATTGGTTAAAAATTTCATATTGGGCGACCTACCCGTGATGGGTCAAGTCGCCCATGAGGAATAGATGCGCAGCAGCGGCATGATGCTCAGCGGCATGGGCCATACAGCGCCGAAACCGGGCCGCCGGATCTAAACCAATGATCTGCGTGCCCGGCTCCATGATGTGGATGTCGGACATCAATAGGATTTTTTCAGCCATCGGCACTCCTCGCAGGGCGATCAAATTATTCAAATTCGATCAGCAAATCCTTGGCGTCAATCTGTGCGCCGGGGGTGACATGCACGGCTTTGATGACCGCGTCGCACTCTGCGTGCAGGCCAGTCTCCATTTTCATTGCCTCAATAGTTAACAGCAAATCTCCAGCGCGGACCTGTGCTCCGGTAAGAACAGCCACAGAGGCGACAACGCCGGGCATCGGGGCCCCGATGTGATTGATATTGCCATTTTCTGCTTTGGGCCGGGCAGCGGCTGTGGATTTCACCTTGCGATTGGGCACGCGGATCACACGGGGCTGCCCGTTCAGCTCAAAGAACACCCGCGCATCGCCTTCCTCATTGGTCTCACCGACAGCTTGCAGTAAGATTTCAAGAGTTTTACCCGGATCAATTTCAGCGGTGATCTCTTCACCTGGCTGCATGCCATAAAAGAAAGCTTGGGTGGGCAGCACCCTCACAGGGCCATAGGTCCGATGGCGCCCCGTGTAATCCAGAAATACCTTGGGATACATCAAATAGCCGTTTAAATCCTCATCATCGACCCGTTTGCCTTCCAAAACTCCACTGACTTCGGCGCGCAGAGCCTCGAGATCGGCCGCTGGCATGGATTTCCCCGGCCGTTCGGTCATCTGGGGCTGCCCCTTGAGAACTTTGGCCGAAATACCCGAGGGAAATCCGCCGGGGGGCTGGCCGAGATTGCCGCGTATCATATCAACCACACTGTCAGGGAAGGCCACATCGCGTGCCGGATCTTCAACTTCCGCACGGGTTAGTCCTTGCGATACCATCATTAGGGCCATATCGCCGACAACTTTTGAGCTGGGCGTCACCTTCACAATATCGCCGAACATTTGGTTCACATCTGCATAGGTCTGCGCCACATCTTCCCAGCGCTCTTCCAGTCCCAAAGAGCGGGCCTGGGTTTTGAGGTTGGTAAATTGGCCACCAGGCATTTCATGCAGGTAGACCTCAGAGGCGGGCGCTTGTAAGCCGCTTTCAAAAGCGCTGTATTGCGCGCGGACATGCTCCCAATAGCCGCTGATTTTGCGAATTTCTGCAATATCGAGACCGGTGTCACGCTCTGTATGGGCCAGAGCCTCAACGATGGAGCCTAAAGCCGGCTGTGATGTGCCACCGGCAAAGGCATCCATCGCCGTATCTACGGCATCCACCCCAGCTTCGGCCGCGGCGAGAACCGTAGCGCCCGAAATGCCTGAGGTGTCATGGGTATGGAAGTGAATGGGCAGGCCCACCTCTTGCTTCAGTGCGCCGATCAAAGCCTTGGCTGCTGCGGGTTTCAGCAGACCCGCCATATCTTTGAGCCCCAGCACATGCGCGCCCGCAGCTTCTAACTCTTTGGCCATAGAGGCATAATATTTTATATCATATTTTGCGCGATCGGGATTAAGGATATCACCGGTGTAGCAGATCGTTCCTTCGCAGACGCGATCCGCTGCGATTACCGCATCCATGGCGACGCGCATATTTTCCACCCAATTGAGGCTGTCAAATACGCGGAAGACGTCTACGCCAGTTTCGGCGGCTTGGCGTACGAAGAATTGCACTACATTGTCAGGGTAGTTGGTATAGCCCACCCCGTTGCTGGCGCGCAAAAGCATCTGGGTCATTATATTGGGCATGGCAGCGCGCAGGTCGCGCAATCGTTGCCAAGGGCATTCTTGCAAAAAGCGATAGGCCACGTCGAAGGTCGCGCCGCCCCAGCATTCAACCGAAAAAAGCCCGGAAAGCCCCGCCGCATAGACCGGGGCAATTTTCACCATGTCATGGCTGCGCATACGAGTTGCCAAAAGCGATTGATGTCCATCGCGCATGGTGGTGTCGGTGAGCAAGAGGCGGTCTTGCGCCTTCATCCAATCGGCCAGACCCTTCGGCCCCCGTGCGGTCAGAATATCCTTGGTGCCTTCCGCGCGGTCACTGAGGGCAATTGGAGCTTTTGGTGGCTTTATATCGCTGGAAGGACGGGCCCGATCTTGGGTTTCAGGATGCCCGTTCACAGTGATATCGGCGATATAGGTCAAGATCTTTGTGGCCCGATCGCGCCGCTTGCTGAATTTGAACAGATCAGGCGTCGTGTCGATAAAGCTGGTGGTATATTCGTAATTTAGGAAAGTGGGATGTTTGAGCAAATTTTCCACGAAAGCGATATTGGTGCTGACACCGCGAATTCGAAATTCGCGCAACGCCCGATCCATCCGTGCAATTGCTGCCTCTGGTGTCGGCGCCCAAGCGGTGACCTTTTCCAGGAGACTATCATAGTAGCGGGTAATTACTGCGCCAGAGTAGGCCGTGCCGCCATCGAGGCGAATGCCCATGCCCGTGGCGCCGCGATAGGCCGTGATGCGCCCATAGTCGGGGATGAAATTGTTTGACGGATCTTCTGTGGTCACGCGGCATTGGATCGCATGGCCGTCCAGCCGTACATCCTCCTGGCAGGCCGTGCCGGTGGCTTCGCTAAGAGGTTTCCCCTCCGCGATGAGGATTTGCGCCCGTACGATGTCGATGCCGGTGACTTCCTCTGTCACCGTATGTTCCACTTGCACCCGCGGGTTGACCTCAATGAAATAGAATTTCTGACTGTCCATATCCATCAAGAACTCAACGGTCCCGGCGCATTCATAATCTACATGGGCGCAAATTTTCTTTCCAAGAGCACAAATTTCAGCCCGTTGGGCCTCGGTCAGATAGGGGGCTGGCGCGCGCTCGACGACTTTTTGATTGCGCCGCTGAACGGAGCAATCGCGCTCATAAAGGTGATATATATCGCCGAATTTATCGCCTAAGATTTGCACTTCCACATGGCGTGCCCGTTGAATCATCCGCTCCAAATAGCCTTCACCATTGCCAAAGGCCGCCTCGGCTTCACGCCGGCCTTCCAGAACTTTCTCTTCCAACTCTTCAGCATTACGGATTGGCCGCATGCCGCGTCCACCTCCGCCCCAGCTGGCCTTCAGCATCAAAGGGTAGCCGATTTTTGCGGCCTTTGCTCGGATTGCATCCATATCATTGCCAAGCACGTCGGTGGCTGGAACAACAGGCACTTGTGCTTTAATCGCCACACGGCGTGCGCTGGCCTTGTCGCCCAGCTGGCGCATGGTTTCTGCCTTTGGGCCAATGAAGGCAATGCCCGCCGCTGTGCAGGCATCTACAAAATCGGGGTTCTCAGACAAAAGACCATAGCCAGGATGGATTGCATCCGCACCGCAGGCCTTGGCCACGCGTAAAATTTCGTCAATGCTCAAATAGGCCGCAACTGGCCCGAGGCCTTCGCCAATCTTGTAGGCTTCATCTGCCTTGAAACGATGCAGGCCGAGCTTGTCCTCCTCTGCATAGACGGCCACTGTGCGCTTGCCCAATTCATTTGCCGCGCGCATGATGCGAATTGCAATTTCACCGCGGTTGGCAATCAAGATTTTTTTGAAGTTGGCCATGAGTGTTCCTCGTATTATGCAGTTGCAGCATTTAAAGCTAGAATGCCCATGGTTACAAATTGTTTTTTGAGTTTTTTTGTCAAAACTCGTTTTTTTATACCGGGTTTTGCCTAAATAAAACACAATTTTTTATCCGGCGAGCTGTGCGAACAAATTAATGTTTATGCAGCAAATCTGGCAAATCGCTTAGTTGGGTTGCGGCAATTTGGATCATATTTGAGTTTAAATCGTCGACCAACATCTCATACAAATGCGCCGGGCCTTTTGCGCCAATAGCCCCAAGTGCATAGTGCCACGCTCGGCCCATCATGACGAAATCTGCGCCCAATGCGAGCGCTCGCAGCATGTCCACCCCCCCCTCAATACCACTGTCAAAAATGATCGGAAGGTTGGTCGCCGCCTTGACGGTTGGCAGCATGTCAATGGCCGCAGGGCTGCCAGCAAATTGCCGGCCTGCGTGATTGGAGACCCAAACCGCGTCCACACCAAGCCCCTGCAAGGGCGCGGCATCATCGGGGCACATCACGCCTTTAACAATCAAAGGCCCATCCCATGCGTCACGCAAAAGCTTGACATAGCTATGATCTGGTGCCGTGCGCAGCAAATAACCTACGTGGTTGTTTGAGGGCAGGGAGGCCACGCTTTCCATGACCGCCTTGCCGTAGGTTTCAATCATCTTCATGCGTGGCTTGCCGTTCAGCGCAGTGCGCAGCGCCCACTCTGGACAGCCGGCCACCTGCGCCAAAATGCGCGGGGTCAGG
>Ga0213869_10000128_pt1 | contig 59484 bp, 50 predicted proteins | sample PICome_10_FD_160083 | JGI IMG/M metagenome (GOLD analysis project Ga0213869, IMG submission 160083) | Coastal seawater microbial communities near Pivers Island, North Carolina, United States - PICO132 | ecosystem: Environmental > Aquatic > Marine > Coastal | place: USA: North Carolina... | reverse complement strand
GCGCTCCGGTCGTGACCGGCGCTTCGGTGGTGTCTGCGGCTTCTTCGGTGTCGCTTCCTCCGCCTGCGATGCCTGCGATGATGACAAGGACAACAACCACAGCGGCTCCGATTGCCCACGGTTTTTCCACCAAACTTTCCCTGGCTCAGGAGCGTCAGCAGTCTCGGCTGCCGGGGAACTTGGAGGCGGCGGTGTTGGCGTGTCGCTAAAGTCAGTCACTCAACCTAGGTTAACGTGTTTGCGGATACGTCGTTAAAGTTCTTTCTCCGCTTCTGGCGGTCAGGCGCCTAGCAGGAGGCTTCGTGCTGCTCGCGCTAACAGTTGCAGCGGCGGCGGCGGCCCATTTTCAGTGATCTGCTCCGAGGCTCGGAACTGGTGCGCCTGGATTCGACTGCTGTGGTCACTCGTTCGTCTGACCACTGTGCATCTAACGCCCGCATCACCCAATCAGTCCACCGGTACGACGTGCCTTTCCCTGACCCGGTTCCACCGACGACAGCAAGAAACAAATTCGGGTGACGGTTCGTCGCTTCTTCAGCGATGTAATGCCTGAACCCCAACCAGTTGCCCATCAAAGTGAGCAAGTAGGGGGGTGCGACCCCCTCCCTGGTGGTACTACCGGGGAGGTCTACGGGGTTACGAAAGATACGAAAGAACTCCCCGAGAACTGCACAACATCTACCACGGCACCTACCACGGCATCTGCCACGGAGCTTTTCTGTGAGCCTGTGTGACAGCGTCGGGTAAACCAGTATCACCAAAACGCAGGGGCCGCCGTCCTCAGAGCAACGACGTCTGTGCTCAGGTCCCGTCGAGGTCAGTGTCGACACTGCCTGTCACCACTCGTCGTCGTTAACCCATTCAAGGAGCTGCTGTAACGCCCACGACAACGTGGCCGACGTTGGCGTTGTCGGCCTTCCCGACGCGCTATTCGGCTGATACCTGTGTTGTCTTGTTGAGTTCTGCGCGCAACTTGTATTTCAAGATCTTGCCACCAACTGTTTCTGGGAAGCGATCGACGGCAATTATTCGCTTCGGCGTTTCGAAGCCGGCCAACCGTTCCCGGGCGAATGCGATCACTTCGGCTTCGTCCAAGTCGTGGTCTGGCACCAGGATGACGCAAGCAGTCACCATTTCGCCCCAGGTGTCATCAGCAACACCGATGACAGCGGCACGCTGGATCGATCGATGCTGATGCAACACGGCCTCAACACGGATTGATGAAACGTTTTCGCCACCGGATTTCACCATGTCCTTATAACGATCGACCATGATTCGCTGGCCTTGCTCGTCGTAGGTGAAGGTGTCGCCCGAGTGCATCCAGCCGCCGCGTAGTGCTTCTTCTGTTGCTTCTTGGTCGCCGTAGTAGCCCGAGAATATCGCAGGCGATCGATAGAGCGCTTCTCCATGAACGCCGGGCTGGTCGCGTAGGTCGTTGCCTTCCTCATCCATCACCGCGGATCCGAGAAGCGGCACAGGGACGCCCACATAGTTCATGGCGGGAGCGGTTGCTTCGAACAACTCTCGATGCTGATTCACGAAGAAACGATGTGGCGCCAGACATTCTGTCTGACCAATAAGTTCCCAGCACACGAGGTTCGGGCGGGTTAGTGCTTCGAACGCCTTCAACGTTTCCGGCTTGAGGGGGGCCCAGGCGTAGAACATCGACGAAACCGTCGAGAGATCGTAAGCGCCGGGGTTCTCTTGGCACTCGCTGATGAGACCCTCGACAAACTGTGGTGATCCGCCAAAGAGACAGGTCACGCCCTCATCGGAACAAGCCTGCGCCATTTCCTGGCCATCGGGTTTGCTCCCCATAATGACGGTCCCACCCGCCATCAGCGGGCCAAACACCATCAGATGATCGCCGATGTGGAAGGTCATTGGAGTGAAGGTTGCGTGACGCAGATCCTGCTCGTGTTCGAGTCCACGCGTCATCGACAAAATCTGACTCATTGCGCACATATACGTGTAGGTGTGCGAGATCATTGCCGCCTTCGGCCTGCCGGTGGTGCCCGATGTGAACAACACCTCCCAAATATCATCGCCATGGATCGTGACGTCGGGTTCGTCCGCGCTCTGACCAGCGATGAAGTCGTCGAATGAAGGGGTTTTACCGTTGTCAGAGCCGCCGATCATCATGATCGGCGCAAGCCCGCTTGCGATCAGAGCATCGCCATGTTTCTCCCACTGCCTGGCGTCGGCGATCACGAATTTGGCGCCGACGCGTTCGAGACAGTCAATGAGCACGTCAGGCGCCATCATGATGTTGACCGGGGCAGCAACCATGCCGGCCTTGGCGATCGCAATTTTGGTCAGCCACGCCTCAACCGAATTCTCAACCAACATCGCAACACGCGCGGCCGGTGCGATGTCCATGGCCAAAAGCCCATTGGCCACACGGTTGATCAAACTATTGGCCTGGGCGTAGGTGACGCGAGCGTGCAGCGGGTTCACAGTCGCCTCCGGAGTGGCAATCAAACACTCCTTGTCCGGCAGGCTCCACGTGATGCGTTCGATCACATCACCCACCGAAACACGGTTCCAACGCTGATCGTTTCTGCGTTCGCGAAAGTTCTCTATGTCAATTTCCACGACTGGGGCTCCTACCGGTACGAATACTGAACTACCTGGTGACCATAGAACGCCTGCGTATGACTATTACCAGCCAAGGCCGCCGACCTCTCCGTTGAGAAAGGGTTGCGTCGGGAACAAGGCCGGCTCCCCGACTCGTGGCCTGACGTGGCCGTCCTGCAAAGATCTCATCTGATGGGATCCCTCCGTGCGAACTCGGTGAGTCGGAACGTCAGCCGATGAACGATCAGCCCTTACTGTTGACCAAGCGCGACGACGGCGTCGCTATTATTTCGACCAATGACGATCCGCTCAATCGGATGACACTTGCCTATGTCGACCAGCTCGAAGCGGTCGTCGAGGACATCGCCGCTGACGACGCAGTCCGGGCTTTCGTGATCACCGCCGAGGGCACGAAAAACTTTTCGGTCGGTATGAACCTCAAGGAACTTGGCGCTGGGATGGCGGACGTCGGCGTCGATGCCTTCTTCGATCAACGGATTAATCTCATCTCGCGGATCGAGACGATGGGCAAGCCGTCGGTGGCGACGTTGTTTGGTTATTGCCTTGGCGGCGGTCTCGAACTGCCACTCGGATGCACGTTCCGGCTTGCGGCGGCCACCGGAGCCCAGATCGGGCTGCCCGAGATGGATCTCGGACTCACGCCGGCGTGGGGAGGGTCAGCCCGCCTTGCCAAGACAATCGGCAGGACGCCTGCGTTGGACATGATCCTTCGAGCAAAGAAGGTCTCCGGTCCTGAGGCGCTCGACATCGGCCTCGTCAGCGAAGTCTGGCCAGTCGAGGAGTTGAAGGAACGTGCGATCGCTCTTGCTGTCGAACTGGCCGCACAACCGCGACTTGCAGTCAAAGCGATGCTTGACGCACTCCACGACAGCGAGGACAAGACGCTCGCGGAGTTGCTGGCAGCTGAACGGGCTGGTGTCCACTCCACAATGGGCACACCCGATGCGGCGGAGGGAATGCTTGCGTTTTTGGAAAAGCGTCCGCCGGTCTTCGACCAGTAGGGCACCTCGTAGTCGGTTGACCGCCAAAGTCACCGCGTTCAACTTGGAGGCGGGTGTTGGAGTCGCACTGGGGGAACATCAAAGCTGACAGCTCCGCAATCGACATTGACTCCACTCACGAAGAAACAGCGGTCTTTAGTCAGCGAGGCAGACAGTTCATTTAAAGCTCTCAGGTTGTGTGTTGCGATTGCCGATAAAACATCGTGGGATTCATTCGTGTCGGCGCGCTCGTCGGCAGTCTGATGCTGCTGGTGGCAACATTGGTCGCGCTCGTCGACCATCGATCCGACCGCTACAGCGAACAAGACATGCGTGCGCAGACCGCCGCCGCGATGGCCAGCAACTCGGTCCAAGACACCGTCCTGCGGGCCCGTGCCGTCCTGGCCGTGTCGACTGCCAATACCTCTCCAGAAGAACTGCTCGCCACCTTCGGTGCCACTGTCGAGGCCTGCGTCGGGCCTGAGAAGTTTTCGTTGAGGGTTCGGGGGAGTCGGTTGCGCACCGGGGTTTGAGCGCAATGGTCCTCATACCGATCAACGTACGAAGCTCTTCAACCAAGCTTTTGGGGCGCGATTGGCCCAGATTTGGTCGATTAAGAGGTTGTCCCGAGTGACTCATCACGACCGGACCATGCCCGTTCGCTCAGATCCTGCAGTCAAATTCCGGTGTTTCTCAGAGCCTTTTTAGGGTCGCACTGAAAGTGCTCAGGGGGTGGCACTAAATCTCTTGCTTCTTACTCTTGCCTTCCTGTTCAGCAGTGGCATCGGCTTCGTGTTGAGAGAGAACCATCGAAATTGAACGTGTCTGGTTTCGTTCGGTCTCGTCGAGTGGTCTGTTGGTTGACCTACTGCGCAGGCCTGAGCGGCATCATGCCGTTGCGCATTGACGGACCGGAATTCGCTCTGGGCGCTTCTTAATGGCTGGTCGGCTGCGTACGAAGGTCGTGCGGTAAGTCTTCATGGGGCATTGCGGATACCGGCAAACCCAGCCCCTGATAATCGAACGTGTGTGCGATCGACGGGTTGGGTCGCTACAGTCGGCGCCCATGGCGATCGCGTGCGTGTACTGCAACGGCGAACACGTTTCTCCTGCTCAGATACGCCAATGCTGGAACGATAATGGCCAGCTTGAGATCCCGCTTGATGTTGGCGGGCTTCCCGGCGATGGATTCGGTGGGGCAACAGCGGCCGCCGAATCTGACCCTCAGCATCGCTCTACACACAGCCACGAATCGAGAGCTGCCGTGCAGGTACGATCGATGAAAGGGGCAGGCATCGAACTGCAGCACTTCCAGCGGGGCGCTGCTTCTGCCGAAGCCGGGCCCGACGCTCTGGCACGGAATGCCCTTGTGCGGTCCGGCGATGACGTCGCCGGACCGTGGACAGATGCCGAACGGGTGACCATCGATGACGAAACGCTCACCGACCCTGGGGACGCTTTGACAATTCTTCGGTCGTCCCACCACGACCGTCGACGCGTCGTCATCGAACTCGCCACCGATTTTGAACGTCAGCCAAAATTGAAGACCGAGGCGCAGCCGTATGAAGTCGGCGCCGACTTCATCTTCGAACTCGAAGAATTACATCACCTTGTGTGGGCCAATGCCGTCGATCTTCGCGGAGACACCCCGACGTGGATTGCGCTCGACCAGGCCATCGCGCTCGGAGCAACGGCAGTGCCAGCAGCCGAACTTGGAGACATTCGGACGCCCAGCGGAGATGTCGTGTGGCTTGATGCTGGCCCGGTCAGGCACACCGACCCAATCGATGGCGTCGCTGTCTTGCATGCCGTGGCCGTGGAGCACCGGTCATTCGTTACGCCGGCAGCGAACGTCTCTGATGCCGACCTGGCTCCAGATCAACTCGAAGCGGTCACTCACCCGGGAGGTGCCGCACGAATCATCGCCCCAGCCGGGTCGGGCAAGACGCGTGTGCTGACCGAACGAGCGCGCCACCTCCTCCGAGTCTGGAACCTGCCCGCTAGCGCCGTCAGCCTTGTGGCGTTCAACAAGCGCGCTCAAGAAGAGATGCTCGAGCGAACGCCGGACCTGCCTGGACTGCAAGTGCGAACACTCAACGCGCTCGCCCTTGCGATTGTCAACGGTGCAGCACCATTCGCGGCGCAACCAATGCGATGGAACACCATCAACGAAGTCGATGTAAGACGCATCATCGGCGACCTGGTGTCGTTTCCAAGGCGCCGCAACAGCGATCCGGTCGCACCGTGGATCGAGGCTCTGAGCTTGATCCGTCTTGGCCTGGTTGACCCGAGCGATGCGGAGAATCGATACGACGGTGAGGTTGAGGGTCTTGGCGCAACATGGCCTGACTACCGGGCTGCTCTGGAACGGAAACGAGCGGTCGACTTCGACGATCAGATTCATCGGGCGTTGCTTGTGTTGCTCTCGCAGCCCGATGCGCGACGCACTGCCCAGCGAGCATGCCGTCTCCTGCTCGTCGACGAATTTCAGGACCTGACGCCGGCTCACTTGTTGCTTATCCGTCTCCTTGCGTCGCCCGGCGGCGCCGTGTTCGGCGTGGGCGACGATGATCAGACGATTTACGGCTACAACGGCGCCGACCCTTCTTGGCTTATCGATTTTGCAGATCTGTTCCCGGGCGCAGGTACGCATCCCCTCGAAGTCAATTATCGATGTCCGGCCGGTGTCGTCCAGATCGTTGATCGGCTGCTGAGACACAACGTCCGACGCGTCGCCAAGAACATCCGCGCGAAGTCGACCGATACCGGAGGATGGAACATCAACACCGCGATCGATCCAATTAGTGCGACACAGGAGGCTGTGGAAGATGCGCTGAGCTCCGGTGTTCGTGCTGATCAGGTTGCTGTTCTGACACGCGTTAACGCGCTTCTCGCCCCTGTTCAGGTCGCGCTCGCTGTCAACAGCATCCCGATCTCTGGTGGTGTCGGCTTAGAGTTTGCCGATCGAACTGCAATCCGCTCGGTCCTAGCTTGGCTCCGCCTGGCGATGCGTGACGTCCTGAATCCCGACGACATGCGCGAGGCATTGCGCCGCCCTTCGCGATCGTTCCATCCGCGAATCAACGACTGGGTGTGCGAACAGCGCAGCATCGTTGACCTTCACAGACTCGCCGGGCGGTTAAACGCTGAGCGTGACCAAGAACGGGTTACCGACTTTGCTGCAGATCTCCAGACCTTGCAGCAGATGGTGAAGGAGCGGGCTCCGACCTCAGACCTGGTGCTGACTTTGATTGACCGCATCGGGCTCGCAGGTGCCGTCGGCACGCTTGACGACCACCGTCGCGGAATGAATCGTGCAGCTCAAGGCGACGACCTCACCGCCATTCAACACCTCGCGGCGTTGCACGACGATGTAACGACATTCGAGCTTTGGCTGCGCGAGCACCTCGCAGTAGGTCGGCAGCCTGGTGGGGTCACATTGTCCACAGTCCACCGGGTCAAGGGGCAGGAATGGCCGCATGTGGTCGTCCATCTCGCTGATGTCGACCAGTATCCGCACCGTCTGGCTGAAGATGCCGAAGAAGAACGCCGTTTGTTTCACGTCGCAATCACCCGCGCCAGCAAGGAGGCGACAATCGTCACGGGGCCATCACCAAGCCTCTTCGTTGCTGAACTCACCACTGAGCCATCCACCGATCCGCCTGGCCCCACGCTCGTGTCCGTGCGCCGGCCGGTACCAGCGAAGCGACGGGCGTCGTCTTCAGAGGCCGACTCGACCAACGATCTTGACGAGGAAGCCGTGCGACGCTTTGTCGCGTTGAAGGAACTCCGAAACCAGTTACGGGACGGCAAGCCTGCTTACGTAGTCTTTGACAACAAGACTCTGGTGTCGATCGCGCGTATGGCCCCGACGTCGAAGTCGGAGCTTAAGAAGATTTCAGGTGTTGGACCAGCGAAGCTCGACAAGTACGGCGACGCTGTCATAGACCTGATGACTGGGTTAGCCGGCCGACATTCGAGTTGATGTCGGGACTGGACATTTAGCTGCCCGCAGCGAGGTGCTCAGTCGCTCGCGATACGGTGACCTGATGAGTATCGGCGGAGACCTGATGCCGTTGCATGAGCGGCCGGCGTGGCGTGGTCGAATGCATGCGTGGGCATTTGCTGCTGCTGTTCCCGCGGGGGTTGTGCTGATCGCGGTGTCCGAACGGGCCGCAGCGCGTACGTCGGCGGCAATCTATGCCGCCACTCTTGTGTTGGTCTTCGGCACCTCGGCGGTGTATCACCGTTTGGCCAAGACGGATCGCGTTCGGCGAGTCATGCAACGTCTTGATCACACGATGATCTACCTGCTGATCGCCGGAACGTATGTGCCGGTCTGTCTTGTTGCACTTCCTCCTCAGTGGGGGATCCCAGTGCTCTCGGCGGTTGGGGTAATGGCGGCGCTCGGAATAACCATCAAGCTGGCCGGATTTCGTCGGGTGCAGTGGATTGGCTACGCGTTGTACCCAATCATGGGCTGGGCTCTGGTAGTCGCAGCGCCTGCGCTGCTTGACAACCTGTCGTGGGTTCAGCTCGGCTTGATTCTCGCTGGCGGCGTCTCTTACACCGTCGGTTTCCCGGTGTTGCTCGTCAAGCGGCCCAATCCGTGGCCATTGACGTTTGGCTACCATGAAGTGTGGCATTCATTTACTGTCGTTGCGGCTGGTCTGCACTTTGCCGCTGTCAGCACCGTGCTGGCCTGATGTCCCTCTGCTGAAGATGGGTCTTCCGCTCTTTGACCGCATTGCTGTGGTCGACTGGAGTGCGAGCGCATCGCCGAAGACCGGATCTGACTCGATTTGGATCGCGGTCCTCGAAGGCGGCTCCTGCACGTTGAGTAATCCGCGGACGCGTCGGGTTGCGCTTCAAGCAATGGCGGCGCTGGTGAAGCCAGGACATCGAACACTCCTAGGTGTTGACTTCTCGATTGGTTTTCCTGCCGGAACCGCAGAAGTAGTTGGCCTCACCGGTACTCCATGGGTCGAACTGTGGTCATACCTCGGCGCGACCATCATCGACGATGAGCTGAATCGAAACAATCGGTTTGAGGTCGCTCGGCGGTTGAACGACTCGATTGCTGAAAACTTGCAGAGGCCTGAGCAGCTAGCCGGACCGTTCTGGGGGTGCCCGTTGTCGAAGGCGACTGGATCGCTGACCACCACAAAACCAAGCCGTGCTCAGGGTTGGCCATCTGAGTGGCGCATCGTTGAGCAGCAGTTGCGAAGCGAGGGTCACCAACCATTTTCGTGTTGGCAGCTACTTGGAGCTGGTGCCGTTGGAAGTCAGAGCCTTGTTGGAATTGCAGCTCTTGAGCGTCTGCGGCGGGTCATCGGCCGACAAATGGCCGTGTGGCCGTTTGACACGGGTTTAGACATACCGCCGGTGACGGATCTTGTAGTCGCTGAAGTCTGGCCATCATTGTGGGATGTGACGGTGCCAATCGGTGTCGTCAAGGATGCTGCTCAAGTCGAGGCGACCGTCCGGCGGCTCGCTGATCTTGACTCAGCAGGAGAGTTGCAGGCTCTGTTCCAACCCAGAATCGACGAGGGCTTTAGGTCGACAGTGGTCCGCGAAGAAGGCTGGGTTCTCGGCGTTGGTAGCAACTGAGTAAAGACGGCCTCGGTTGAGTCCAAGGGTGGAATTCGCCGTAGGTGGGTCCTACCTGTTGTGTGAGGTGTGGCCTGAGATTGCAACGGTGACGTAGGTTGACCAGCTTGTCGTCTTCGGCGACGCCCCCGAACGATTTCTTAAACGTCAAGTCAGCAGTCGACGCGCAGTGCCGGCACGCTGCAGCACGCTTACGACGACACCGAGCGCCATAACGACGAAAACGGTGTCGGCCCAAGCTGGCATCGCCAACGCAAGGGTGAAGATCAGAATGGTTTCGGAGCCCTCAACCAGCGCAGGTGGAAGTGTGATTGTTGTGGTCTCGCCGAAGTGCGCCTTGCCGATTGATCGCTTCTCAAGGATCGCACTCAGCAAGAGGACCGAGACGGTATTGACGTAGAACGTGGCCAGCAGCACAGCTGCAATTGCCCAGTGATGGGCGTCGCTGGCGCCGGCAGCAACGCCCAACGGGATTGCCGCGTATCCGATCGTGTCAAGTAGGAGATCCGTATAGCCGCCAACGTCAGAGTCTTGACCGCTCGACCGTGCGACTGGACCATCGAGGCCATCCAGCAGCCGTCCAGTCAGCCAGCACAGCACGGCGAGTGCGGGCGCCGACTGCCAAGCTAAGACACCAGCTGCTACGCACAAGAGCATGCTAGCGACGGACAGAGTGAGCGGTGAGACTCGACCTGCAAGCGACTCCGCAATCGGGGCGAGCGCACGGTCTTTCACAATTCGCAAACGCAAGTCGAGCATTATTTGACCGTATCGCTGGGATACGTTGAGTCACTCTCGCTCAACTAGAGACTGAGGCCTGGGCCTTGGTCAGACGTGCCATGTCCCGTTTGAGCGAAGCAAGTCTTGGAGGTCGCCTGGTCCCTTGGCTTCACTTGCAGCGAGTACCTGATCTGCGACGGCTGAGGCATATTCCTGACGCTCCACATCGCGGAACACGCCGAATGGCGTCGGTGACTCATCGTCGGTATTGAGCCGAGCCAATGCGAACGCCAGCGACGAATCGTTACGGTGCGCATCGTGGACCAAAACGGCATCGGGCGAGACGTCAGCAAGCTCAACGAGTCGTAGTTGCCCGTCGGATCCCATTACGACGCCGCGCTGCTGGGCGGCGCCGAAGGTGATCGGCTCACCGTGTACCAAGTTGATCATCATCTCGTCGCGTGCATTCTTCTTCGTGATGTCGTTGAACTGGCCGTCGTTGAACACATTGCAGTTCTGGTAAATCTCGACAAAAGACGCTCCGTGATAATTATGTGCGGCGCGAAATGTGTCCATCATGTGTCTGCGATCGAGATCGTGCGTGCGGGCAACAAATCCCGCTTCAGCCCCGAGGGCCACGGAGAGCGGGTTAAATGGAGAGTCAACCGATCCCATCGGTGTCGATTTGGTCACCTTGCCAACCTCGGATGTGGGGGAGTACTGGCCTTTAGTGAGGCCGTAGATCCTGTTGTTGAACAACAGAATATTCAAGTTTACGTTGCGGCGCAGCGCGTGAATCAGATGGTTACCGCCGATCGACAGGCCATCGCCATCTCCGGTGATCACCCAGACGTCGAGGTCGGGACGTGCAGTAGCAACGCCGGTCGCAATCGCAGGAGCCCGACCGTGGATCGAGTGCATACCGTAGGTGTTCATGTAGTAGGGGAAACGGCTGGAGCAGCCGATTCCCGAGATGAACACTGTGTTCTCGGGGTTGACGCCGAGCTCAGGCATGAGCGTCTGGACAGCGAGGAGGATGCCGTAGTCGCCGCAACCTGGACACCAGCGAACCTCCTGGTCACTAGTCCAGTCGCCCTTCGTCGTGACGTTCACCTGTGCGGTACTCATGACGCATTTCCCTTCGCTGAGTTGCCGAGACTGACGAGCATTTCGTCGATAGCTGCTTCGATCTCTCGAGATTTAAACGGCAACCCTTGAACCTTGGTGACTGCCTGAGCGTCGACCAGATAGGTCGAGCGAAGTAGCGCAGTGAGCTGACCCATGTTCAGTTCTGGTACCAACACCTTGCGGTAGCGGCCGAGAATGTCTCCCAAATTGGGTGGGAGCGGGCTCAGGTGCGTCAGATGTGTTGAGGCCACCTTCACCCCAGCTCGTCGCCGACGCTGCACTGCTGCATCGATGGCTGCCCAGGTTGACCCCCACCCGACGACCAGCACTTCAGCTTCGTCATCACCATGGACTTCGGCAAGCGGGATGTCCATGGCTATTTGCTCGATCTTCGCAGCTCTGAGATGCACCATGTTTTCGTGGTTTTCTGGGGTGTAGTCAATGTTGCCCGTGCCGTCGGCCTTTTCGAGACCGCCGACGCGGTGCATGAGTCCCGGCGTGCCAGGGATTGCCCAGGGTCGGGCAAGGTTCTCGTCTCGTTTGTACGGCCAAAAAGTCTCATCGCCATTTTCTTCGACATGATTCGGCCCGTCAGCGAACGACACCGAAATGTCTGGGAGTAACGCAAGGTCTGGCAGCTGCCAGGGCTCGGACCCATTGGCGAGGTAACCGTCGCTGAGCAACATCACCGGTGTCCGATACTTCAGCGCAATGCGAGCCGCCTCAATTGCGGCATGAAAGCACTGTGCCGGACTGTACGACGCCACCACTGGCAGAGGTGCTTCCCCGTGTCGGCCGTAGAGCGCAATGTTCAGATCGGACGCCTCTGTCTTTGTCGGAAGGCCGGTGGACGGCCCGCCGCGTTGGATGTCAACGATGATTAGGGGCAATTCGATGGCGAATGCCAGCGAGATCGTCTCGCTCTTAAGCGCCACACCGGGACCGCTGGTGGTGGTGACCGCCAGGTGGCCGGCGAACGCTGCGCCAAGAGCAACGCCGACAGCTGCGATTTCGTCTTCGGCTTGGACAGTGCGAATGCCGAAGTGTTTGTGCTTTGACAGTTCGTGGAGGATGTCACTTGCTGGTGTGATCGGGTACGAGCCGAGCGTGAGCGGGAGGTTGGCCTGCTGACCTGCGGCAATAAGTCCCCACGAAAGTGCCGTGTTTCCTGTGATGCTCGTGTACTCGCCCGCAGCTAGCTGCGCTGGTCGCACTTCGAAACGGTGACCAACTGCTTCAGTGGTCTCTCCAAAATTGAATCCGGCTTGGAACGCAGCGGTGTTGGCCGCGGCAACTTTTTCGTTCTTGCCAAACTTTTCGGCAATCCATTCCTCGGTCGGCTCGGTCGGACGCGTGTACATCCATGAGACAAGTCCGAGGGCGAAGAAATTCTTCGACCGTTCGGCGTCGCGGGGCTTAACCCCAAGTGGCTCACATACTTTCTTGGTGAGGCTTGACATAGGAACCTTCAACACTCGGTACCCGTTCAGGGTGTTGTCATCGAGCGGGTTGATCGGTGCACCTCCGGAGTCGAGGTAACCGGCCTTTTCAAGGTTGCGCTCCTCAAAGGCGTCCTCGTTGACGATGACCGTGCCGCCCGGTTCTAGGCGATGCAAATCAGCCTTGAGCGCGGCTGGGTTCATGGCCACCAAGACGTTGGGGTCATCACCTGGTGTGGTGATGTCGTGATCGGCAATGTTCACTTGGAACGCTGAGACGCCGTTGACCGTGCCAGCTGGCGCTCGGATTTCTGCAGGAAAGTCGGGCATTGTCGACAGGTCATTGCCGAACGAGGCGCTCACTGACGTAAAACGGTCACCGGTCAGCTGCATGCCGTCGCCAGAGTCGCCGGCGAAACGCACGATGAGGTGGTCGAGTACGCGATCTCCGTCGGCCTGAAGCCGATTGATCGTGTCGGTCATATGTCTTCCCCCAGGGGTGTATTGGGCGAACCGTTGCCCCCAACGTCCGCCCTCAGCGCCCCAGCACCGTTGCCGGGACTGATGATGCTAAACGGTAGCCGGTGGCGCCTCGGAGAGGGGGTACCCGCCGGTCGGTTTCTGGATTACTGCTGTCAAAGTGGACTGGCGGTCGTTGTGACTCGGGCATTGGTGGCAAGCCATGATGGGGCGCGCGTCGTAGTGTCGGAGTCATGAAGAATGTTCGCATACGACTTGCTGCTGGAGTGTTGGCTGTTGGCGTCATGGTCGCGTGTAGCAGCAACGATGACGGCAACGACCCGACACCCGTCGGGGGTATCAACGGCCCGGCTCGCGTCAATCCCGACAGCGGCGGCGCAAGCAATGGTCAAGGCGACGGCTGATGGCGACGTTACGGTTTAGTTTCGGCACCATGGGCTCGGGCAAGAGCACTGTGGCTCTGCAGATCCACCACAACCTTTCCAATCGGCAGCTCTACGGCCTGTTGCTCACCACATTGGATCGCGAAGGCAATCAAGTCACAAGTCGGCTCGGCGTCGCTGCGCCCGCCATTGACGTCGCTCCCGATCTCGATCTTTACGCGCTTGCTGTTGATAATTGGCCGATCCACTACTTGATCTGCGACGAAGCGCAGTTTTACAGTGAAGACCAGTGCGAACAGCTGGCCCGTGTAGTCGATGACCTCGAGGTCGACGTGTATGCCTTTGGACTTCTTACGGACTTCCGGGGCCGGCTCTTCGAGGGCTCGAAGAGGATGCTCGAGTTAGCTGATGAGCACAGCCCGCTCCAAGTTGAAGCGCGTTGTTGGTGCGGGGCGCGAGCAACGCACAACTCGCGCGTCGTGAACGGCGTCATTGTGTACGAAGGTGACACTGTGGTGGTTGGTGATACCGACGACTCTGATGCGCAGCCGCTGTTCGGCGACTCGGTGCGGTACGAATTGCTGTGCAGAAACCACTTTCGGACCGGCGAGCTTGGGGACTGACCGGTGCACTCAAGCGTCGTGATCGTTACAGCCTTCTGAGCCGAAGCCGATGTCGGCAATTCGGCACATCCAGGCGATACCCACAGCGATCGATATGCCGCCCAGACGCAAAAAGATTGAGTCGAAATCGATGTCGCCATTGCGCGTCGCTACTTCGACGACGGCTGCGATACCGACGCCTATCAAGGTGAGGGCGATGCCTGCGGTGACTCGTAGTAGAACGTCGAGCCACGACGAACGTTGGGATCCCGCCAGGAAGACGGTCACGGCGGCGACGGCAGCGGCAGGAACGAGGGTAACGAGATTAGGCGGCAGCATCAGGAAGCTCAGTACCTCGATTCGCTGGCCCCACGCGGTGGCGAACCGAGTGCCGTCGACGGTGCGTACTCGTTCCATCTGAAATAACACGAAGCCAAATTGGCCACCGAGAAACAGCCAGCCGATGATCGTCAGTTGCTGAACGAGTGTCGCTCGGCCCTCTCGGTGGGGTTCAACTCCAGGCACAGTCGAGCCGCTTGATGCCGTTGATGAAGTTGCTTTGCAAGTAGTCCGGTTTATCGGTAATTCGCAGCGTTGGCAGCCGGCGGCGTATCTCGTCGAACATTACGATCATTTCGCGCCGTGCCAGGTTGGCGCCGAGGCAAAAATGAGGGCCGCCTGCGCCAAAGCCGACCTGTGTTGGATGCGTGGCCCTCCGAACGTCGAATGAATGGGGGTCATAGAAAACCCGATCGTCACGATTGCCGGAGTTGTAGAACATGACGACTTTTTCGCCAGCCTTGATGGGGAAACCATTGATCTCAGTGTCCTCGGTGGCGGTGCGCCGAAAGTGGATCACCGGAGAGGCGTACCGAACCATTTCCTCGACGGCAGTCTTGGCGTGGGCGTCGTACTCGTCGTACAGAATCTCCCGTTGTTTCGGATTGTCAGTCAGCGCCTTCATCCCGTGACTGATCGCATTTCGGGTGGTTTCGTTGCCGGCGACGACGAGGAGAATGAAGAACGACCCGAATTCTTGTGGGCTGAGTTGGTCGCCGTCGACTTCCGCAGTCATCATCACCGAGGTGATGTCATCTTGGGGGTGAGCGCGCCGATCCTCGCCGAGTGTCTGGGCATACGTGAACATCTCAAGTGAGTGGGTCATCAGGTCGTCGTAGGAGGTAACGAAGTCGGGGTCACCAACGCCGAGAATGGTGTTGGTCCAGGCGAAGATTTTTGAGTAGTCCTCGGCTGGAATGCCCATCATGTCGCAGATGACTTCAAGGGGGAGCGCCGCCGCAATGTGCTCAACGAAGTCGCACTGCTTGTCAGGGAACTGTTCTTGAATGCGATCGACGATGGCTCTAGCCTTTTCAACAACAAGACCCTCGACTCGGGTCACTTCTTTTGGAGTGAATCCCTTTGACACGATTGCGCGCAAACGGAAGTGCTTCGGGTCGTCCATATTGATCATGGACCCAAAGAATTCGTTCATGTCGGGTGGAAGGTCTCCGATGTTCGAACCCTGGCCTGAACAGAAGGTCGTGGCGTTTCGACTAACTGTCCAAATGTCCTCGTGGCGGGTGAGTGCGAAGTAGCCAGCCCCGGGTGGGAACGGACTGTCGTCGATAACACGTTCTTCGAAGTGCTGCAGGTCTGGCGTGTCGCGGAGTATCTGGAATGTTGCCTCGCGGACGTCTCGGGATCCTGCCCAGAACTCCATATCAGAGAGATCAATCTGGTCGAGCGAGATGTCGGCCGCACGGAACGTCATGTCAATCACTGTAGAGATGTGGAGGTGTCAGGGTCATGTCGGACCTCAGGATGATTCAATGGGCCAGATGATGGATTTTTCCGATATCGAACGCGTACTAGTCGTCACCGCACATCCCGATGACGTGGACTTTGGTGCTGCGGGCACCGTCGCCAACATGACCGACGCGGGAATTGAGGTCGTCTATTGCCTTGTCACCGACGGACAGGCGGGCGGGTTCGACCGCACGATTCCGCGTGCCGGGATGGCAGCGATCCGGCGTGAGGAGCAGACCAAGGCTGCTGCTGAGGTTGGAGTCAGTCGGCTTATATTTCTTGGTCACATGGATGGTGAGGTTGTGGCCGATATGCAGTTGCGTCATGACATCAGCGCGGTGATTCGAGAGGTTCGCCCGCAGGTGGTTATCACTCAGAACCCGGTCCGGAACCTTGATTCGACGTACGGCTCGCACCCGGACCACATCGCTACCGGTGAGGCGACGATGTGCGCGGTCTATCCTGATGCTCGCAACCCGTTCGCTTTTGCCGGTCAGCTGTGCGCAGAACTTGACGATTGGACCGTGGACGAAGTCTGGGTGATGCTCGGAGCTGGCGCTCATGATTTTGTCGACATCACCTCTCAGCTTGATCGAAAAATCCGGGCGCTGCGTTGCCATGAAAGCCAGCATCGCGACCCTGACGCCATGGAGGAGCGAGTGCGGGCTTGGTGGATGAGCATCGCTGCGGAACGTGGTCGTCCGGAGAACACGAGTGCCGAAGCGTTTCGCGTGGTCGACACCCGCTGAGTTGAGCAAACGGCTCAGAGTTATTACCCAACGTGGCGGGGATTCTGTCGAGGAGATGGCATGGCCATCAGTTTTGGACGCGCTACGAAATCTGACAAAAACGTTGGCGTGTGACGGGTGTATTGATTCGGCGCTAACTGGACATGGCTTTGGCTGCGGCTTCACATTCGTGCGGGTTCCCGACGGTCTTGCTGGAAATTGATATTGACAGCTTCGAGCGCTGCGGCAGGCGTCGCATGGCGGTGTCGGCCAATCAGGTGCTCGAGCGAGTGGGGTGTGTCGTGATGGCGACCGTGCGTCGGACCGACTTCGTCTGCTGTCATCGGCACGGGAGCTTCTGCCTGTTGCTGAGTGCTTCTATGGTTTCAGATGCAAAAACGATGGCCGAGCGCATTTGCTCGAACATTGAGTCCACTCCGCTCCTTGAAGGAACAAATGTGAGCGTTTCGGTCGCTGTCACCGTAAGCGGTTCAGAACCGGTCACTGAGATAGCGGACCCGGCGGATGTCGCTCTTGCATTCGTTAGTCGCAGCGGTGGCAGCATTGTCGTGCATGACTGACACACGTAAACGGTCGAGTTACTGCTGCGCGTGCACCAAGACAGCATCGTCGGTGTTCGGGCATCGTGCCGCTCGCAGCGTGTAGCGTTCGCCGGCGCTGCTGAGCTCGGCGATGGTCCACCCTTCGCTTGCATCGCGCACGCCCGTGCCGATGTGTTGCATCGCTGCGATCTGCAACCCTGCTGCCTCGGCTTCCGCTGCCCACATGTTGACAAGTGCCTGACGTAGCGCCGGGTCATCGAGCAAGTCGGCACCCTCGAGAGTGAGCGTGACGTTGCGGATGTGGACGGGTTCTAATGTGTCGACGTCGACAGCGTCGCCGGCCAGTTCGCCATCAAGCATGACCACCACTGGGCCGGCTTCGCTTACGGCCCCTCCGACGAAGCCATAACGCACCACCGGAAATCCGTCGTCGCCCGTCGTGGCGTACCGAATTCGATCTCCGCGGTGAAACACGGTCATAGTTGCCCCTGGAACTCCTCGAGAACGCAGTCAGCGAGTTGGGGCCAACGATCAAGTGCTGTGGTGCTCCACTCGTCAAACGGTCGATCGGTGAGCGCGACGAGTGACATGTCGGCCTCGGGATCAGTCCACATCAGTGTGCCTGACCCGCCGAAGTGGCCGTAGGTTCGCGGAGAATTGCGGGTACCGGTCCAGTGCGGCGACTTCTCGCCGCGAATTTCAAACCCCAAGCCCCAGGGGCACTGCGCATAGCGACCCACCCCTGGAACCATACCTGCCAGCGTTGGATACTGGACTCGAACGGCCTCGGCCGAAGTGGCTGCGCTCACCAGGGTGGGATTGCGCACCTCGGATAGAAATCGGGCGACGTTGTCGACGGAACTCCAGACGCCTTGCGACGGGGATCCGCGCAATGTGCTGTTCTGCATTCCGAGCGGTTCGAACACCGCAAGGCGGAGGTAGTCGGCGAACGTCATTTCGCTGGTTTGCTCGACGAGAGCCGCTGCGAGTTCGATGCCGCCGTTGGAGTAAGACCGAGTGCGTTCAGGTAAAGCAATTGGTGTTTGTCCGTTGAACGGATAGCCGCCAGCGTGACTGAGAAGGTGGCGTAATGTGCATGAGCGCTGTCCGGCAAAATGTTCGGGCAACTCTGCATCGAGATCGACTATGCCTTCTTCAACGGCGACGAGCACGGCCCAGGACGTTATTGGCTTGGCTAACGATGCGAGACGGAATGTCCGGGCTGTGTCTCCGTGTGTTGATGCAATGGTTGACAACCCAGAGTTGTGTTGGATGACTGTGGCTGAGACGTTGTCGACTGGCCAGTCGGCACAGAGGTCGAGAGCGGTCATTGAGCAGGCGGTTGCTGACTCAGGTGAAGTCTTGGATCAGTTCGGCGACCCGGAACGCCAGGTCGACACCTTGCCGGGCATTGAGCCGTGGATCGCACACAGTCTCGTACCGGCTGTCGAGGTCGGAATCAAGTAGTTCATCGCCGCCACCCAGACATTCGGTGACGTTCTCTCCAGTCAGTTCAACGTGGATGCCGCCGGGCCACGTGCCCTCGGCGCGATGTGCCCTCACAAAGCCGCTTATTTCGCGAACGATGTCGTCGAAGTGACGAGTCTTGCGACCGCTGGGTGCGGTGAAGGTGTTGCCGTGCATAGGGTCGCATGCCCAAACGACGGGGTGCCCTGCGTCGGCCACAACGCGAAGCAATGGGCGCAGGCTTTCTTCAATCTTGTCGGCACCCATGCGAGTAATCAGAGTGAGCCGCCCGGGAATGCGCGAGGGGTTGAGAATGGCGCAGAGTTCGAGAAGTTCTTCGGCGGACATCGTGGGGCCGACCTTGCAGCCAATGGGGTTGCCGACGCCGCGAAGGAATTCGATGTGTGCACCGTCGAGCTCACGTGTCCGCTCGCCGATCCACAGCATGTGAGCTGAGCAGTCGTACCAGTCACCTGTGATTGAATCGCGTCGCGTCAGAGCTTCTTCGTAGCCGACGATGAGGGCCTCGTGTGAGGTGTACACATCGACCTCGCTGAGGTTGGAATTGGCTTCGGTCTCGATGCCGCAGGCCCGCATGAACGACAGAGCACGGTCGATTTCGGCAGCTAGCTTTTCGTAGCGTTGCCCCTCAGGGCTCGATGCGACGAACTCCTGAGTCCAAGAGTGCACATGACTCAGGTCGGCAAATCCACCCTTGGTAAAGGCACGCAGAAGGTTCAGCGTGGAAGCTGACTGGTGGTAGGCCTGTTGGAGCCGTTCTGGGTTGGGGATGCGGGCCGCATCGGAAGCGGTGGCATCGTTGACGATGTGACCGCGGAAGGATGGTATTTCGATGCCGTCGACGGTCTCGAAATCGGATGATCGCGGTTTGGCGAACTGTCCGGCCATGCGACCGACCTTCACGATGGGCACGCCGACTGAGTAGGTGAGGATGATTGCCATCTGGAGGATGACGCGTAACTTTTCGCGGATGTTGTCGGCCGAAAAGTCTTCAAAGCTTTCTGCGCAGTCGCCGGCTTGGAGTAAGAATGCGTTGCCCGACGCCACGCGGCCGAGCTCGGTCTGTAGCGAGCGTGCCTCGCCGGCGAATACGAGCGGTGGGAGCGTGGAGATCTGCTTCAGCGAGGCTTTGAGCGCCGCTGGGTCAGGCCATGCTGGCTGCTGTTTGATGGCATGCTCTTGCCACGACGAAGGTGTCCACATTCCCCGAGATTCCATATGACTAGGCTACCGACGTCCTCACGGCAGCCGCAGACGGTTTGCGGTGTCCTTCGAACCAGAGTTCCGTGCGAAAAAGACTGAAGCGGTCGAATCTCTTCGACCGCTTCAGTCAGCTGTTCAGTTGGCGATGTTCAAATCAGGATCTTCAGACAGCAAGGATGCGCTCGGCATCGTCGCGCAGGCCAGCTACGGCTCGACTGACGAGCCGGCGGGCCGCTTCGGCGGTGACGCCGAGTTGTTCGCCAACTTCTCGAAAGCTCTTGCGTTCACCGTCGACGAGTCCGAAGCGGGCTTCGACAGCGAATCGAGCGCGAGCGTCAAGCGTGTGTAGGAGCTCGTCGAGCAGTTCACTGTCGACAAGAGTCATTACATGATCTTCGGGGGTTCCGTCGCCGTTGGCCATAAGGTCGCCCAAGGTGGCGTCACCATCGTCACCGACGGTCTTGTCGAGACTGACTGGAGTGGTCAGGCGGTGCAGTTCGGCGTTGGTCTGGTCGAGTGTCTCGCCGTCGCCTGAAGCTTGCCGGAGAGCTGCACGGAGGCTGGCCGAACGATCGCCTGGAATGCGGATAAGGCTGGCTTTCTGGTCGAGGGCACGACCGATGGCCTGGCGGATCCAAAACGTGGCGTAGGTGGAAAACTTGAAGCCACGGCGCCAGTCGAATTTGTCGACGGCATGTTCGAGGCCCAGGTTGCCCTCTTGAATGAGGTCTAAGAGGTCCATGCCCTGGGGCAGCGGGTAGCGGCGGGCGATCGAGACGACAAGGCGCAGGTTGGAGCGGATGAACCGATCCTTTGCTTTGGCTGCTTCGCGCACCTGGCGCTTCAGCGCAGCTCCCTTTTTGCCAGCGTCAAGCTGCTCGGCCGCCTCGCGGCCAGTCTCAATTACGCGAGAGAGTTCACGTTCGTCTTCGGCAGTGAGCAACGCCACCTTGCCGATGTCATTGAGGTACAGACCGATGGAATCATTCATTGTTCTAACAACCATTCAATATTGTGCGGAATTCCGATTCAGGCTGTGCCCGAGGGCACATCACGGCAGTCGACTGGGTCGGGGGACGTCTTCGCAAGCAGCGATGTTCGTCAATTGTGTGACCGAGGCGATGATTGCCGTGACAGAGAGGTTTCCAGCGGAGACCTGACTCAAACTTGGAAGGGGGGTATTTGGGGGACGCTTGACAGTAACAGACGTGTCAACCCCTGAAGCAAATCGGGAGGTTCGGCTGCTTCGCTCGCTGTTGTAAGAGGCGCAGTGGTTTGGTACGGCTCCGTCGGCTCCTACGATCGGGTTTCGTGTCTTCTTCAAAGCATCGACCTGGAAAGCAGCCTTCTGCCGCCCAGCGCATCGGCCTCTTTGGAGGGACGTTTGATCCCCCACATGTCGGTCACCTGGTCACAGCGGTGAACGTTCGCCATGCTCTGAACCTTGACGTCGTCATCTTGATGGTGAACAACGTGCCGTGGCAAAAGGAGGGCAGCAGGCAGATCACGCCAGCAGCAGATCGCCTGGCAATGGTCGCCGCAGCAGTGGAAGATGTGGCGCAACTGGTGACCGGACGCACGGAGATCGACCACGGAGGCAGCAGCTTCACGGCCGACACATTGCAGGCACTTGCCAAGGAATATCCGGGCGCAGAACTGTTTACGATTGTCGGCGATGATGCGGCGGCCGGGCTCCAAACGTGGACCCGCTACGACGAGGTGGTGCAGCAGTCTCGGCTGGTGGTTGTCGACCGGCCTGGTGGCCCTGTCGATCTCCCCGACGATGTCGACTGGATCCGGGTCGAAGTTCCGCGACTGGAAGTGTCAAGCACCGATCTGCGCGCCCGCTTTATTGACGGCCGCCCGCTTGATTATTTGGTGACCGAACCCGTGCTGGACGTCATCGTTCAACGTGGTTTGTACGGGGCGCGACCTGATTTCGCTTGGGCGGGTCGTTCGTGACTGCTCGTGCCGACCAGCGACGTCGCCGTACGTTGATCGGCGCCGTTGTTGCTGTCATTCTCGTCGTCTCTGCAGCTGGGCTCACTGCAGTTGGAGCGAACGCAGTGCTCAATTCCACCGAAGGTGAAGTGGTGGCAGTTGACCCGCGACCGGTTCTTTCGTTGCCAGCGACCGACAACGTGGCCCTGGCTATCGTCGATGACGAGAACCGGCTGTCATCGCTCATTGTGGCGATACTTTTACCCTCGGGTCAGGGCGGCTCGATCGTGACGATCCCTGTCATGGCTGATGCGACTGCTGGGTTCGGTGAGGTTCGCCGGCCACTCGCTGGCGAGCTGGACTTAGCTGACCCATCAAGTTTTTTTGAACAGGTTGAGGCGACCGTTGGGGTTTCCTTGCAGTTCGGCGAGATCGTTGATGCCGATCGTTTGGCCCAACTTCTTGAACCGATTTCCCCTGTGACCGGCGATTTTGATGTAAGCGTGACCGATTTAGATGACCAGCGGGCTAGGGCCGTCGTTGACGTTGGTGCGCAGCAGTTTGACGGCCCGCTCCTCGCTGAGGCGATGACGGCGACGAAAGTTGGCGCCGACGAGCGGGCGCAGCACGCGATGGATGTGGCCCTGTGGACCGGAGTTGCCAACGGCGCTTCCGTCGTTAGCTCCACTGTCGTCGCTCTCAATGATGACGGCCGCCCGATGGAGTCGGCCACGGTTGACGAGCTTTTCGAGCGACTTTGGAGCGGGCCCGTTCAGGTACGTGACCTCCAGATCGTTCCGACGTTTCCCGTTGGGAACAAGAGCTTCGTCGTGCTTGATCGACGTGACGTCATTCTTGTGTTTGCCCAGATTTCGCCCGCTCGGATTTTGGCGCCGAATCCCGGCTCGGTATTCCGGCTTGAAGTCCCAATTACTGCAGCTCAGCTTTCGCAATCTGGTTCAGGCCTGGAATCACGTGAGGACGTTGCCGTCGAAGTGATTGGCTCGCTGCTGTTTCTCGGTGGCAACGTGGTTTCGGTTGATGCCACTTCGAGGTCAGACGGAGCGCCGCTCGTCACGCGGATTGAGGTGGGTAGCGAGGAAAGTTTTGCGGCGATGGGCGAACTAGCGGCGGAGTTGTTTGGTGAAGTTGAAGTGGTTGTGGCCAAAGAACTAATTGACCGTATCGACGTCGTCGTTCGGCTGGGAACGAGTTACCTAGAGAAGCAGGCAATGCAAGTTGCAGGAGTGGAGGCCATGGAACCGAGCGCATCGACTCCCGATGATGCCGCTACCGTCAACGTTGATGGCTGAACTGCAGATTGCCGACATAGAACCCAACGACGACTCTGATGTCCAGTTGGCGGTGCTTGCGGCGCAGACGGCTGATGACAAAAAAGCCATCGACATTTTGATTCTTGAGGTCGGAGAAGTCTTGGCGATCGCCGGCTACTTCGTCGTTTGTAGTGCCTCGAACCCGCGTCTCGTGCGCACCGTCGCCGATGAAATCGAGCGGACCGTGAAGCAAGAGCTTGGTCGCAGTCCAGTTCGACGCGAGGGCCGCGATCAGCAGCAGTGGATTTTGATCGACTACGGCGACGTAATCGTGCATGTCTTCCACGAAGAACAGCGTGAGTTCTACGAGATCGAACGTTTGTATCTGGACGTCCCAAAGATCGACTGGGAGCGTTGACCTGAAGTCGTCTGTTGCCGATATCGGTCGATCGGGGCTGGTCGTTTGATCCAAGTGTGGTGGGCGCTATCGTCGTCGCCCGCAGCAATTGCGGGGCCTTAGCTCAGTTGGTAGAGCGCTTCCATGGCATGGAAGAGGTCAGGGGTTCAATTCCCCTAGGCTCCACGGAGAACCCTTCGGTCCACGCCGAGGGGTTCTTTGCTGTTTGGCCCAATGTTTGCAAGGGTTTTGCTCCGGGTCGCTGACGGACTGCACGAACCTTCCTGGCCGAGCTCGACTCGCTAACTCTGCGGGTGGGGGGTACTGGGGGTGAATTGGTCCTGACTACGGCAGAGTAGGGGGGTGGCCGTCGCCGTCTGGCTGGCGGTGAAGGGAATCAACGAGACCGACGTCGCTCACAACAACGCCGATGGCGTGAATGCCGTGACTGAATGACCTGAGAGAAGGCACGTCTCGAAACAGCCCAGGGTGGGCCATCCAGCCGACAGCGGAGCGCAACTCCGCACAATAAAGAACTGCCACATAGATAGCCGAGCTCGATAAGACCTATCTCCGACCACATTCGTCCACATGAGAACGGCCGACGCCCGATCGCCGGGGGATTGCGATCGGGCGTCGAGCTATTCCTCTGAGGGAGAACACTGTTATTTCGGTGTTGCCAGCTGTTCGGATGAACATTTCTTCGAAAAGTTTGGTCAGGCCCTCTAAATCCAGACGCCTTCTATGGTTTCAGTGGCGCTCTGACGGGGTCGACGTCACGATTGATCAGCCAGTGAAAATCTCACCGTCGAAGGTGTTGATCGTCGTGAAGTCTCCTACTTCGCTGCGACGCAGCTTGGTGAGCTGTTTCACTGGAAACCCGATTGGCAGCATCGCCGCAACGGCATGCCCCGGTGGGATACCGAGTAGTTTCTGGACCTCGGGCTCTCGACCTGCCAGGTAGGTGGTGAGCACGCCGCCGAGACCTTCGTTGCGGGCGGCTAGCAAAATGTTCCAGACAAATGGATAAATCGACGCCCCGCTAATGACGCCAACCCGATCCAAGTCCTTATCGAACGATGCGACACGCGCCAGGTCAATCGTGACGACAAGCACTACCGGGGCGTCGACCATGCCATTAAGGCCAGGGAAGTCCGGGTCGGCGGCAATCGCTGCATCAATGTCAACCGAAGTTGGATGGACCGAGTTCCACGGTGACTCTCCCACCAACGTTTGAGCTACGTAAACCGACGTCGTCGGCTTCACCAATGGAATGAGCTTGCGGCGGGTCTCTTTGTCGTTGAGAACGATGACATGCCACCCCTGGCGGTTGCCACCGTTTGGTGCGAACCTAGCGTTCTCCAGAATGGTGTGCACCGTCTCTGGCGAGACGGGCTCATTAGTCCATTCCCTGCAAGCGAAAGTGGTGCGCATCACGTCGTAAACATCCATCTTGACGACCGTACTCCGTCTTTGACGTTCAGGATTTCGGGTTCGCTAATACTGAAATCGTGGGTCTGTAGGGTCGGTCCGACAGTGACTACGTCTGGTCCGCAGGTTCGATCTTGTTAACCGTGTAGTAGCTCTCGCATTACTCATTCGCAAATGGTGGGCGGGTATCTGATATTTCTCTCTCTTTGTACTACTCGTTGTGACGTTAAGCGGGTTCTAAGGTCATAATTTGGGATTGGGGCTTTACTTGCCAGCTTCGGGTGCGGAGGTCGGCAGCAGCCCCACTAGTGCAATCGCTTTCCCTTGCGGTGGGTATTGGGCAGATGTTGCTGCTCGGCTGGCGGGGTGGTCATATGAAGCATGTCATCGCTGCCGATGACATGCTCTCGCAAGGGACGAGACCGAACGCAACTCAGCGAACCACAGTGATTACGTTGTGGCCTGTTGGCGGCTCATCAGTTGACGGCTCGGTCGCGATCTTTCCAGTACGGCTTGCGGAGGTCGACCTTAAGTATTTTGCCGGAGGGGTTGCGCGGGATTGCATCGATACGTTCGACTGCAGACGGCAACTTGAACCGCGCAAGCCGCTCCTCGCAATGCGCGATGATTTCTTTTTGCGTAGGGTCCGCACCCTCAGCGATGACAATTAAGGCAAGCGGTGACTCGCCCCATCGCTCACTGGGAATGCCAATGACGGCGACGTCGGCCACGCCGGGATGGGAGATGATCGCATTTTCGATCTCCGCCGGGTAAACGTTCTCTCCGCCAGACACGATCATGTCCTTCACGCGATCATGAATGAACAGGTAGCCATTATCCATGTAGCCCGCATCGCCGGTGCGGAACCAGCCGAGGCCCTCGGCATCGCGTCCTTTGGGAAAGACCTCTGCGGTAGCACCGGGGTTCTGCCAGTAACCCTTCATGTTCTGCGACGTTTGGACCCAAATCTCGCCGACTTCGCCGTCCGACCGTTCGTTGCCAGCATCGTCAACGATTTTCAATTCAACACCGTCGACCGGTGTGCCAGCCGAGCGCAGGAGTTTCGCGCGAGGACCTCCCGGATCGTGGTCCTCGGGCGGGAGCCAGGTCACAACACCTGTGGTTTCGGTCAGGCCGTACGCCTGAGCGTGCGGACACTTGAGCAGTGCCATCGATGCAACGAGTGCTTCTTCGGTGATGGGCGAAGCGCCGTACATAATGGTCTCAAGAGACGAGAAATCGACATCGGAGGCGCCAGGGATCATGGGGAGGACCTGAAGGAGCGCAGGAACCATGAAGCTCGAAGTGACCTTGTACTTCGGAATATCGACAAAAATCCGACCCGGGTCGACGTCGCGGTGTACGACATTTGTCGCCCCGTTGAACAACCCGACATTGGCAACCCCGCTGCCACCAATGTGAAACATCGGGAGAATGTGCAACATTACGCTCTCTGATGTCACTCCAATCATGTCGCTGATCGGTTTCATCATGGACTCGAAGTTCCGGTTAGAGAGCTCTGCTCCTTTCGGTAGGCCTGTAGTACCGGACGTGTAGAGCTGGGCGCCGGTGTCGTCGAGATCGCTGGGGTAGCCCGGATCATCCGCCGTTTGATCAAGAATCCAATCGCTGTACGACAGGTTCGCGCCATTTCCGCCTATCTCAACGATGAGCGGATCGACAGGCAATTCCATCTTGTTGAGATGATCTAAAAACTCGCCTTCGACCAGCACCACCTTTGCATGAGCATTGTCGAGAATGAAAGCCATCTCGGGCGGCGCCAGCCGCCAGTTGACGGCAACGGGAACGGCGTTCAGCTTGGCTGCACCGGAGCTCAGCGTGAAGTACTCGGGAATATTTTTCCCAATGAACCCAACACGATCCTGTGCGCCCACACCGGCATCGAGGAGTGCGTTCGCAACTCGACAGCTCTCGGCATTCAACTCGCCGTAGGTCAAACTGCGGTTGTCGCAGATCAACGCTGTTTTATCGGGCCGTTCCGCAGCGTTAATGCGGGCGATGTCGGCCATTGTGAACATGGCGATGCTCCTCGGGTGTAGTGACGACTGTCACTACACCGTAACACTGGAGTGACTCGCTGTGGATAATTGAATTCCAAAAGTTGAAACCGGAGGCAAACGATAAATACGGGCGCCCAACTGGAAGTCACTGCATCGTGGGCATCGAAGCACGAGCACCCTGGCGACAGCCTGCTGGCCTTGGGTGACCCCAAGCCGGCCGCCACCCATGGTCCGAAGGTTGTAAAGGCGTCTCGCAGCGTCACGTTCAAGGCATACTCCGCTGAAAGTCAAATCATTTCTGATACCGGCGAGATCAAGACCCGTGCTGTTGACTGCGGCCGAGATCCAGTCGAGTTCTGCGCAAAGTGTCGGGTGCCTGAGCAGTCACTCAGAGCCGAAGTTACGGCGACCACGATGACGCAGTTCACACTGTTATCGACGCAGGGCCGACTACCGCCGGCGGCTAAAGGGATTCGTTACCAGGCGCATAAGAAACAGCCACAAACATCAAGGGTGTCCGAACAACTTCTCAGCGAAGGTCGTTAGTCGCCTGCTCGATCTGAAAGCATTTATGGATGACCCGTCTCCTCGACCAGACCTACGCCATCGCACGTCGACGGTTTCTTAACGCGGCCTGGACCACAGGGTCGGAGGTCGCCTCGTTTCCACATCCGGTGTGCGGACGTGAAGGCGAGGAGTTGGCAATCGATGTCGCTGTGTTGGGTGCGCCGAACGCAACCGATGTACTGCTGATCGTGTCGGGCACGCACGGTGTCGAGGGATACGCCGGGTCAGCCCTGCAATCCTGGTGGCTTGACGAATGTTCGAACTGTCGTCCGGAGGGTTTGCGGGTTGTCCTCCTGCACGCCCTGAACCCTGTGGGCTTTTCCTGGGTTAGACGCGTTAATGAAGACAATGTCGATGTCAATCGCAACTTCATCGACTGGGCCGACGTGCCGCGTAACACCGGGTACGGCGATATCTCCGATCTGCTCGTGCCGTCAAGCTGGGACGATGAGACCCAGCAGATGACCACCGCAGCGCTCATGGAGGTTGCGGGTGAGGCCGGCCTCGGCCGATTCCAGGAGATCGTGAGCGGTGGTCAGTACGACCATCCGACGGGAATCTTCCACGGCGGATCGGGGCCGGTTTGGTCAAATCGTTGGATGCAAGAGCATCTTGCCGAAATCGTTGGCGGTGCTCAGCGGCTTGGCGTCGTCGATCTCCATACTGGGCTGGGTCCATGGAGCCACGGCGAACTGATCTCCCATCACGCTAAGGATGATCCCGGCTACCAGCGCGGCACGGACTGGTGGGGCGAGGTTCGATCGATGCACGATGGCGAGAGTGTGTCGGCGGCGCTCAGCGGCGACTGGCTGGGGGCTCTTGACGGACTGCTGCCTGATGTCGAAGTCACCTCGGCTGCTCTCGAGTTCGGAACAGTGGACCCCTTCAGCGTGCTTCAGTCGTTGCGCGCCGATGCGTGGCTGCATGCCTACGGCGATCCGACCGGGGACGAAGCGGCGGAGATCCGAGCCCAGGTGCGTGCGAGCTTTGCCGACGATGCCCCGGCGTGGCTGGAGGCGTTGATCGAGCGGTTCGGTGCTGTTGCTGGCGAAGCGGTGCAGGCGCTGTCCCGCAGCGCCGACTGACGCCAGCTTTAAGCTGGCCAAGCGGGTGGTCAGCGGGGCGCGTTGGTTCGAATAAAGTTGTCGATCACCCGGCCGACGAGTGCATCGTCAATCGGCTGATCGGTGAGGGGCCGGAACCCGAGCGCAAACTCGTCGGCGCCTGACCGGCGTCGTCAGACGACGATGTTGACCATTCGGCCGGGCACGACGATGACTTTCTTCGGCGTGTTGCCAGCGAGTGTGGCAATCACTTTCTCGTCGGCCAGCGCCGCCGCTTCGGTTGTGGCCTGGTCGGCGTCGACGGGGATGGTGATTCGGCCGCGCACCTTGCCATTGACTTGGACTGGAACCTCGACGGTGTCGTCGACGAGTAGCGCCGGATCGGCGTTCGGAAACTCGATGTAGGCCACGGTGTCGTCGTGGCCGAGCTTGCGCCACAGTTCCTCGGTGATATGTGGGACGAGTGGTGCCAGCATGCGAATCATCGCTTCAGCGACCGCTCGGGGTGTTGCGTCGAGTTTGGTGACGGCGTTGTTCAACTCGATCAGCTTGGCGATCGCCGTGTTGAAGCGGAGCGCGTCCATCTCGATGCGAACGACATCGATGGTCCGATGCAACAGCTTGTTGGTCGCCTCGTCAGGAGCGGTGTCGACAACAGTGCAGGCTCCAGTTTCTTCGTCGACCATGTTGCGCCAGAGTCGCTGCAGGAAGCGGTACATGCCGACGACGTCACGTGTTTCCCACGGCCGGGATGCGTCGAGTGGCCCCATCGCCATTTCGTAAAGGCGCAACGTGTCGGCCCCGTACTCCTCATACATCTCGTCGGGCGAGACGGCATTCTTCAGCGACTTACCCATCTTGCCCCACTCGCGTGCGACCGGTTGGCCGTCGTGGGTGAAGCCAGCGTCCTCTGATCCTTCGACTTCCGTCGCCTCGACATAGATCTCGCGTTCGTCCTTGAACGCCGCGGCCATGATGTAGCCCTGGTTGAACAGGCGGGCGTACGGCTCTTTGGAGCTGACGTGGCCAAGGTCGAACAAGACCTTGTGCCAGAACCGGGCGTACAGCAGGTGAAGCACGGCATGTTCGACGCCGCCGACGTAGAGGTCGACGCCACCCGGATGATCGGGGCGAATGTGGGTCTGTGGACCCATCCAGTATTCCTCGACGGCCGGGTCACAGAAGTTCTCGGTGTTTGTCGGGTCGAGGTATCGCATCTCGTACCAGCACGATCCAGCCCACTGCGGCATCACGTTGGTGTCACGGCGATACATCTGCACGCCATCGCCGAGATCGAGTTCGACGTTCACCCAGTCCTGGAGGCGATCGAGGGGGCTCTCGGGGCTCGAGAATTCGTCGTCATCGTCGAAGGTGCGCGGTGAGAACGACTCGGTCTCGGGCAGCTCGACCGGCAGCATCGAATCAGGCAGCGTGTGCGGGTTGCCGTCGGCGTCGTAGACGATCGGAAACGGTTCGCCCCAGTATCGCTGGCGGCTGAACAGCCAGTCGCGCAACTTGTAATTAATGGTCGCCTCACCGGCATTCGCCCGTTCGAGCCAGGTGTTCATCACCGCAATACCTTCGGCCTTGTTGACGAGTCCATCCAGGGACAGTTCACTGTTGGAGCTGTTGACGTAAGGTGCGTCGCCGACAAAGGCCTCGGGCCACTGCCGTGTATCGAGGGTAACGTCCAGACCGCGCTCTTCGAACCAGGCCGGCGGCGGAGTTTGGATTGCCGGGATGGCCAGATCGAACTTGCGGGCGAACTCGAAGTCGCGGCTGTCGCCACAAGGCACGGCCATGATGGCTCCGGTGCCGTAACCCATAAGGACGTAGTCGGCGATCCAGACCGGGATCTGTTCACCGTTGACGGGGTTCGTGGCGTAAGCCCCGGTGAACACGCCCGTCTTCTCGCGCGTTTCGTCTTGGCGCTCAAAGTCCTTTTTGGCAGCTGCCTGCTTGCGATAGGCGGCGATTTCGTCGGCCTTGTCCGGGCCGGCCAGCTCGTCGACGTATGGATGTTCGGGGGAGAGCACCATGAACGATGTGCCGAACAACGTGTCGGGGCGTGTGGTGAAGACGGTGATCGTGCCAGCCGAGGATTCGAAGTCGACCTTGGCGCCGTGGCTGCGGCCGATCCAGTTGCGCTGCATGGCCTTGATGGCCTCGGTCCAATCGAGCAACTCGAGGTCGTCGATTAGGCGGTCGGCATACGCAGTGATACGCATCATCCACTGCCGCATGTTGCGCTTGAACACCGGGAAGTTGCCACGGTCGGAACGGCCGTCGGCGGTCACTTCCTCGTTAGCCACGACAGTGCCCAGACCGGGACACCAGTTGACTGGGGCCTCAGAGACATAGGCCAAGCGATGGTCGTCGATGACCTCGTTGCGCTCGGCGAGGGAGAGCTCGCTCCAGCTTCGTTCGTTGGGTGCCACCCGATCGCCGGTCTCGAACTCGGCGACCAGCTCATCGATCGGCCTCGCCCGTTCGGCATCCTCGTCATACCAGGCGTTGAACACTTGGCTGAAGATCCATTGCGTCCACCGGTAGTACTCCGGGTCAGTGGTAGAGACCGAGCGTCGCATGTCGTGACTCAGCCCGAGGCGACGCAGCTGGCGCCGCATGTTTTCGATGTTGGCGTTTGTCGTGACTGCTGGGTGGGTTCCGGTCTGTACGGCGTACTGCTCTGCGGGTAGTCCGAATGCATCGAAACCCATCGTGTAGACAACGTTGCGTCCAGCCATACGTTGAAATCGCGCGTAGACGTCTGTGCCAATGAATCCCAGCGGGTGGCCGACGTGGAGGCCGACACCGGAGGGGTACGGAAACATGTCGAGGACAAAGAGCTTGTCGCCGCGCTCTGCGATTGCGTCGGGGTCGGCGAGCGGGCCGGCGGGGTTCGGAGCGTTGAAGGTTCCGTCGTTCGCCCACTTCTGCTGCCACCGCAGTTCGATGGTCTGGGCAAGTGCCGACGTGTAACGGTGGGAAGGATTGTTGGCGCTGTGTGCGGTGTTGTCGGTCTCGCTCATACGGCCCCCGAGCCTACGGGGTCACTCGACTCGCGGCCCTGCTCCGTTCGTGTAGGCCAACCATTTGACGCCGACGTTTTTCCCAGACTGGGGTGAGGCTGGCTTTGAGCCGCATAACTCAAGTCTGCGTGCAGGGTCGTCAAGAGTGCGGTCACTGCGGTCGTCGTCCTCGTCGAGCGCGCCCAGACCTGCGACCGAGATGTTGGGGGAATGCGGTTTTGCTGCGCTGAACCGCTCTGCACCTAGAGGCCTCAGAGCAGCTGAATGCGACTCGTGGAGGCGTTTAGGCAGAGCTGATCGCAACTCGATGCCGACGGTGTGTCGTACGCTCGAAGTGTCATGGCCCTCGAGATTGTCTGCCCGTCCTGCGACAGCGACCTGCACCTGCACGGCGCGCCTGTTGGCGACGGAACGCTCGAGCTGACCTGCGACGTGTGCAAAATCAGCTGGACGCGTGATCCGCGGCCGAAGTGTCCGGTATGCAGCGGTGACGACTTATACCACCTGCCGCAGGTCATCCTTGAAAAATCACGCGGGACGCAGATGTCGATTCAGGGTATCCATCTCGAGTACGGGTGCCACGTTTGTCAACCTAAGGAGGTCAAGGTGCGTGGTGGATCGACGCATCACCTTCCCGGTCGGCTTGACGGTAGCCAGTAGCGTTCTGGCGGGCCACAATCCGTCGCCGAATCGTTGGTGATGCGTTACCGTCGCAGGCCATGGATGTTGTCGATTCCACGATCACCCGACTGGAAAACGCCGCCGACTTTGGCACGGGGGTCCGTTTTGTCGGCAAGTCCGTCATCGGCGGCGACCTCGATGCCGACGGGCGCCCGGCGCTCGTTACTTGGCGCGAGATCCACGACGGTGCGCGTTCGGTCGGGGCAGCGCTGCAGGCTAAGGGCCTTTTGCCCGGCGATCACGTCGCAGTGCTCGGACCGACCAGTCGTGAGCTGATGACCATCGTGCGTGGTTGCTGGATGGCCGGAATTGCGTCGATGGTGCTGCCTTTGCCGATGCGCATGGGATCCCTCGATGCCTTCATCGACAGCACCCGCAGCAGGATTCGCCACGGTGATGCCAAGCTCGTTTTGATCGACGATCAACTCGCAGACTTCTACACCGCTGCTGAGGGCGACCCGCCGATCGATCCGATGCGATCTGTCCTGCCGGGTGCACCGAACGTGCCGCATGGAGACCGTCTTGAGATTCCGCCGCACGATCCTGAGCGACTCGTCATTCTGCAGTACACCAGCGGTTCGACCAGTGAGCCAAAGGGCGTCATGATCCCAGATCGCGTTTTGTCCGCCAACGTCGATGCTTGTCTTGAGGCCGCTCAGATCGAGCGGGGCGAAACGATGATGTCTTGGCTTCCGCTGTACCACGACATGGGTCTTGTCGGGTTCCTCGCCATTCCGATGACCAAGGGAGTCAACCTCGTGCAGGCGGCACCGCAAGACTTCCTTGCGCACCCCGGAAACTGGATGCAGTGGCTTAGCGACTACGGGTGCACAGCGACCGCTGGTCCTAATTTTTCGTGGGTTCTTGCGACTCGGGCGCTGAAACGCATGGCCGGCCTTGATTTGTCGAGGCTCTCCCTGGCCCTGTCCGGTGCTGAGCCGGTCGATCCAAAGGCTGTCGAGGCCTTTGTCGCTGAGGCGTCGCGGTTTGGTTTTGATGCCGGCGGTGTCTTTCCGGCATTCGGTATGGCCGAGGTTGCGATCGGCGGCTCGTTCCCCACTCGTGGACGTGGTCTTCGTACCGACACCGTCGACCGCTTCGTGCTCGAAACTGAGCGAGTCGCCAAGCCGATCGAAGTCCTCGACACTGATGAGTTCGCCGTGACGGCGCGGAAACTCCCGCTTCTCGGCACGGCGGTGCCTGGACTCGAAATGAAGGTGGTCGATCCTGAGACATTCGAATCGCTACCGGAACGGCATGTTGGTGAACTTTTGTTACGTGGGACATCGGTCACCCCCGGCTATTACAAGAGGCCCGATGCCACTGCTGCGCTGTTTCATGATGACTGGCTCTGCACCGGTGACCTCGCCTACCTCCTCGGTGGTGAGCTCGTGATGTGCGGCCGGATCAAGGACGTCATCATTGTCGGCGGTCGCAACGTGTTCCCCGAAGATATTGAGCGGGCGGTCGGCCCACTCGACGGTGTTCGCGCGGGCAACGTGATCGCCTTTGGTATGGAGGGCTACAAGGGCAAGGAGAGCGTGGTCGTTGTGGCTGAGGTCCGGCTGACCGAGACGTCAGGCGTTTTAGCCGACGTGCGCGAACGGATCCATCACCGTGCGCTCGAAGTAAGTGGCCTTCCTCCACGCGACGTGATGCTGGTGCAGCCCGGCACACTCCCGAAGACGAGCAGCGGCAAGTTGCAGCGCAGCAAGTGTAAGGCCGAGTATCTCGACGAGGAACTCGCCCTGCTCTTGAGTTGAGCCCTCGGCCCCGTCAAGAAAGCGATTTGCGGTAACCGATAGAAATACCCTTACACAGAGACATCGTTCAGCTCTGTCAGAAAGGTGGCGCATCTGCGTCGAACAGATCTGTGGTGCAGGTGAAGAGATAGGTGAAGGCGGGGATCTGGCAGCCTGGGCGGGTCATGGGTGCGACGAGTAAATCGCTTTAAGCACTTGTCGAGCTTGAGGCCGTTGCATCGGGACTGACGATCGACGGTCAGGCAGGAGAGCCGTATGCTGATCGGCTGTGGGAGGCAGTTCGGTGAAATCTGCTGAGGCATCGACGCAGTCAGGTTGGGAGCGGCGACAGAAGCGGACACGTGCCGATGTTCTTGTGGCCGCAGGAGAGATCATCGCCGCAGAAGGCTTAGAGGGTCTCACGATGCGCAAGCTCGCAGCTCGAGCCGGTGTGGCTGTGGCAACGCTGTACAACCAATTTGGCGACCGCGGCGGCGTTTTGGTTGCATTCGTTTCGAACGGGCTAGACCAACTTGAAGTCGATTTCGACGATAAGCCGGCCCGCAGGCCTATCGACACGACTCGGGCGCTTTTCCAAGCGCTTGACGACACCGTTGGAACAGCAATTGACGTCTGGCGTCCGATCTTTGCGAGTCTGCAGTCGGGTCCTGGTGTTCATGGGATGGGATCAGTTGGTGAGCGCGTAGTGCAGATCATCGAACACGATTTGGCACACGCTGCGGCCGAAGCAATGTTCATCGGCGAATGCGACATCGAGCGGTTAGCGCGCCACATCTTTACAGCCCGGATGAACCGTCTGGAGAAGTGGGCAACTGGGGTCATCGATTGGAATTGGTACCGAGAGTCCTCCGAGATGGGCCTGGAACTCACGCTTGCAGCTGTTATCGCCTCTCCGGACGCGAGAGTTGCTGCGCTCCGCTTGTCCGGCATCGTATTTTGAAGACCCAACTCGTCAAAATACTTGGCTGATTGTCTCCGGCACCTCTCCGCAGAATATGTGACGGACGTCATTCAGCTAGATGAATCGTGCTAGGTTCTGGGCGTTGATAGCCATGAACTTTGAGATCCTGAGGACACAGTTTGTCCGCGAAGGGCCTCTTCGTTATGGTCGTTATGTCGAGGGACACCTGTTCTCACGGCGTGTACTCATATCCCAAGGGGGAATTTGAATGGATTGGAAACGTATCGACTGGGCTCGCCGCTCAGGAGGCCCTATTGAGGCTGATCTCATTGAGGCCTACGCTCAAGGCAAAATCAACCGACGCAACTTCGTGAAGCGCGGCACTATTATCGGCCTTTCAATGCCGATGATGGGCGCGGTAATTGCGGCTTGCGGCAGCGACGACAGCGGCAGCGACTCGAGTGGTGGAGAGTCAGCGAGCACCGAAGCGCCAGTGAGCACCGAAGCGCCAGTGAGCACCGAAGCGCCAGCCAGCGCAGCGGGTGGCGACGTGACTGCGGGAATTCAGTCCGGCGACGCCAACACGGGTCTTGACCCGCTCAACATGCTCGATTACGGCACCTACTCGATACTCTCTCAAAGCTTTGAATACCTCGTTGGCTTAGGCAGCGACGGAAATATCGCAGCCACCGGCCTCGCCACTGAGTGGAGCCCCAATGCGGACGGTAGCCAGTGGACGTTCAAGCTCCGCGAAGGCGTGACCTGGCAGGAAGACGGCGCACCGTTGACTTCCGCCGACGTCGCCGCCACCATCGACCGCATGGCTGAGGCCGGTGCCGGTCTTGCCGGAGTAATCAGTGCCGGATCCACCGAGACGCCCGACGATCTCACCGTTGTGATGAATCTTGATTCCCCGAATGGCAGCCTGCCAGTGCTCGTCTCGTTGTTCAACGCAAATGCGTTGGTTACGCCCGCTGACTTCACTAGCGGCACCGTCCTGAATGACCGCAAGACCGGTACCGGTGCGTGGATGCTTGAGGAATTCGACCCCGCGAGTTTCCGTGCCCGCTTTGTACCGAACCCGAACTGGTGGGGCGGTGCAGTCAACTTGGACAGTGTCACGTTGCAGGGATTCGACTCCGGCGGTACCAAAGTCGCAGCGTTTCTTGCCGGCGAAATTGACGTTATTCAGGAGTTCAAAATCTCCGACGGGGCCACGCTTCTCAATGATTCAAGCGTTACCGTCCTGCGGCCGCCGTCCTCAAATCACCGCCAACTGTGGTTCAACACGCAACTCCCAGAAGGTGGTCCATTCACTGACCCCCGCGTCCGTCAGGCAGTCGGTTACGCGATCAACCGTCAACAAATCGTTGATACGGTCTACGAAGGTTTGGGGGTCATTGCAAACGACCACCCCGTCGCTGCGAGCTTGCCCTTCTTCGATGATACCCAAGAACAGCGTCCGTACGATCCGGACATGGCCAAGCAACTCTTGTCAGACGCCGGATACCCGGATGGCTTTGAGTCGGTTCTTCAGACTGGCGACTTGAGTGACAGTGTTGAGGTTGCCGCCATCGTCGAGCAGAACTTGGCCGCGGTCGGCATCACGACGCCGGTTGGCGTGACGCCAAACTCCGACTTTTACGGGGAATACTGGTGCACTGGTGCAAGTTATGGCACGCAACCTGAAACGTCGGGCCCTGGTCGTCCGTGCGGAGCCTCAGCGGACATCGGTATCGTCGATTACGGTCACCGGCCCACGCCAGACATCTTCTTTGGCCGTGCATTGGTCACCGATGGTGACTGGAACTCGTCGAACTATGCGTCAGCTGAATTCGACGGGTTGTTCAAGGCGTATCAAGGCGCTACCGATGTAGCCGGTCAGAAGGATGCAGTTGGCAAAATCCAACGCCTCCTTCACGAGGACACGCCAGCCGTGTATCCCTTCTTCTTTGACTACCTAGCTGCGGCGACTGACGCAGTAAGTGGTCTCGAAGTAACGGCACTTGGTCACCTGCAGTTCCAGAACGTTACAAAGAGCTAAAGCTCGCTAGCCCCTCCTGAGGGGATCTGCGGCGGTGAAGAGGCTGCAACGGTGAATCGTTGCAGCCTCTTCGTCGTTGCTTATTTGGTTGGTCCGACTTGAGGCGGAAAAGTACGTGACAAGATTCATTATTCGGCGACTACTGCTGGCACTTGTCACGTTGGCAATATTGCTGATAATCGTGACCCTGATACCGAACATCGCGCCCGGAGATCCAGCCCGTAAAATTGCAGGAGGCACAGCGTCTCCTGAGCGCTTAATAGAGGTCACCGAATCGCTCGGGCTTCGCGACTCTGTCGCAACTCAGTTGAAGAACCTGTCAGTCTCGGTGTTCACACTTGACTTCGGAGAATCATTTTCTGTAGCAACGGGCGAGCCAGTGATGAGTTTGGTCTGGAGCGCGCTGGCCAACTCGGCCAAGCTCGTCATACTGTCCCTCCTGGTCATCGTGCCGGTGTCGATTCTTGGCGGCCTCGTCGCTGCGTATAAGAAAGACAGCTGGATTGATCGCCTCATCGTTAACACCGGACTAGCGTTCTCAGCGATTCCCGACTTTGTAGCAGGTGTCTTCCTGCTTGCGTTCTTAGCCGTCCCATTTGAGTTCTTTAAAGTCCAAGCCAGTGCGCCGCCAGGGTCAGGGCCACTGGTTCAGATTCAACACTTGCTACTACCCGTCATCGCCGTATTGATGGTCTACTTCGGGTACATAGCTCGTATCACCAGGGCCGGAACCATTACTGCGCTCGACTCTGATTACGCCCGAACCGCCTTTATGCGTGGACTCTCCACCGGCCGAGTCTTTCGAAAGCACATAGCTCGCAACGCACTCCAACCAACAGTTGCGGTGCTTGGTACCCAACTCGGCTATCTCTTCGGAGGCATGGTCGCTTTGGAAATCGTTTTTGCTTACCAAGGCGTCGGCAACCTCATCATTCGTGCCGTTCAGCGAGCAGACTACCCAGTCCTTCGCGCAGGGGTCCTCACAGTCGCGATCATCTACATGCTTGCAACCCTCGGTGCTGATTTGCTGGTGGCGTGGATGAATCCGCGGGCACGTCAAACGCTTGGCGACAACTGATGAGCGAGACATCAGACCTCCCGAAAAGTGATCCCGCTAGGAGTGTCGGCGAGAGGAGCTCGGCGACGTCGGAGAGAAGCGCAAAGAACCAAATCAGACGAGAACAATTCAGAGTTCTCTACAGAAGCCCAGGATTCATCTTTGGGGTTCTTATCGTTGGCTTCTGGGTATTCGCAGCGTTATGGCCAAGCCTTCTAACATCAGACGGTCCGAAAGAATTCGTTGAGGCGGGACCGCGGGTCAAACCCGGGTCTGAGGCCTGGCTTGGGACAAATAAGACGGGTTGGGATGTCTATGCCCGAATTATTTATGGGGCTCGTCCCATTCTCATTGTGGCGCCCATCGCTACAGCGATGGCTGTCATCGTCGGAACAATGCTGGGTTTAGTCATGGGGTACTACCGAGGCTGGGCTGACGAGGTCCTGAGCCGAGTGATCGAGGCTATTTTGTCGATCCCGATCATCTTGATGGCAATCCTGGTGGTGTTTACCTTCGGCCGATCGACGCCAGTCATTATCGGAACGATTGCCGTGCTTTTCGTTCCTGCGATTACGCGTACAATTCGGTCGGCAGCCATAGCAGAATCCAATCTTGACTATGTCATGTCGGCGAAGATGCGGGGCGAATCAGGACTCTTCATCGTGAGTCGCGAGATTTTGCCGAACGTGACTGGTCTCGTCGTTGTCGAACTCACCGTCCGGCTCGGCTACGCCGTGTTTACCTACGCCACGCTCGCCTTCCTCGGTTTTGTCGGTTCGAACATCACCGACGCTGACTGGGGCATTGACGTCTCGCAGAACTACGAGCAAATCGTCAGAGATATTTGGTGGCCATCTATCTTCCCAGCGATAGCCATTGCCAGCCTGGTGATCGGCGTCAATCTGATCGCAGACTCGATCGACAAGGCGCTGAAATCATGACCACGACTGAACCGCTGCCCACCGAGACCGAAGCTGAGCACCCGGCACTGGCCATCGATGGACTAGAAATGTCCTACATCGTACGGGGCACCCCCCGAGCCGTGCTTCGCGACGTCAGCTTTGAAGTTCGTGCGGGCGAGGCGTACGGACTCGTCGGTGAGTCCGGCTGCGGTAAGTCGACCACCGCATACGCAGCCCTGCGCTATCTGCCGGGCAATGGTCGAATCGACGCTGGTCGGGTCGAGTCCGGAGGCCAAGAGTTGACTGCGATGTCCGGACGTGAACTCCGCGAGTTTCGAGCGCAACGCGCCTCGATGGTGTTTCAAGATCCGGTTCAGGCGGTCAACCCGGTCCTGAAGATCGGTAAGCAAGTCGCCGAAGCATTTAAAGTGATGGGCCAGTCCAATTCCGAAGCGCATGCCTCAGCGCTCGCAGCACTCAAACGGGTCCGCATCGCTGCGCCCGAGAGCGTGATGGACCGCTACCCCCATCAGTTGTCAGGCGGTATGTTGCAACGTGTCGTCATTGCCATGGCCCTGGCCTGCGAACCGACACTGTTGGTGCTTGATGAGCCAACTACCGGGCTCGATGCGACAGTGGAAGCTGAAGTGCTCGACCTTGTCCGAGACCTGCGTTCAGAACTGAACTCGGCGATCCTGTTGATCGCCCACAACCTTGGGGTTATCCGTACCATGTGTGATCGGGTCGGCGTAATGTACGCCGGCCGAATTGTCGAAGAAGGCACGGTCGACGAGGTCTTCGACAACCCGAGCCACCCCTACACAAAGGGTCTACTTAACTCGATTCCACGACGTGGTCTGCGTAAAACCGACCGTGAACTGTTTGCGATCCCGGGCTCGGCGCCACCAATCGGCGCGTCGCTGCCTACCTGCACCTACATCGATCGATGCCCGATTGCAACCGAAATCTGTCGGACAGACGTGCCGCCGATCGTCGATCGGAGCGACGGTCACTGGACGCGTTGTCACCATGCCGACCGCATCAGTGACGTGCCCGAACCTCAGGAAGTCACCGTTGAATATAACGTTGGTACCGAACAGGTCATCGGCGTCAACGGAGTGTCAAAGACGTTCCGTCAACGCGGGCACGACATTCCTGCGCTCGTGAGCGTGGACCTCGGTTTTGCCGAAGGTGAGACGCTTGGTCTCGTCGGCGAGTCCGGCTCGGGAAAGTCAACGCTCGCCAAAACCATGCTCGGCGTTCACGCCGCTGACGAGGGCGGTGCCATCACGTTGCGCGGCCGCCAGATGGCCGGCAAGGCGACTGCCCGTGTTGAGGAGTCAGTGCGGGCGATCTCGATGGTTTTCCAGAACCCCGACTCGGCGCTCAACCGATCCTGGACCGTTCGCCGAATCCTGCACCGCAGCGTCGTCAAGCTAACCGGAGTCAAGGGCGCAGCAGCCAACAAACGAGTCGAGGAGATTGCTGCAGCGATGCAGCTCTCGCCACGTCACCTTGACATGCGACCGCGACAGCTGTCCGGCGGGCTCAAGCAGCGCGTCGCCATTGCCCGTGCTTTTGCAGGCGACCCAGAGGTAGTGGTCTGCGACGAGCCAACCTCGGCTCTTGATGTCTCTGTTCAGGCTGCAATCCTGAACCTTCTCGCTGGGCTACAGAACGAGGAGCGCACGAGTTACCTGTTCATCAGCCACGACATTGGCGTCGTGCGCTATCTCGCCGACCGTATCGCGGTGATGTATCTCGGCCGAATCATGGAAATCGGCTCAACCGCCACGATGTTTAACGGGACGAATCACCCGTATACCGAAGCGCTGCTATCAGCAGTGCCAAGCGTCGACGGAATCGCAGAAGCTCGGATTCCACTCATGGGAGCTATTCCTTCGCCCGCAAATCCGCCGCCAGGTTGCGTGTTTCACACTCGATGTCATCGTGCGATCAAAGGTTTGTGCGAAGTCACGGAGCCAGAGATGGTCGAATTGTCAGCGGGACACAGCATCAAATGTCATCTCTCGGAAGAGCAGCTCAATGAACCAGTACACATCGACCCTTCCGCTGTACTTGCGGTAGCTATTGATGTCCCGCTGACCTGAAGAGTTACAAACTCGCCGACTTGCCGATCACCCAGTCTGCGCCCTGAGGCGTGTCGCGAACTTCGATACCTGCATCGGCGAGATTGTCTCGGATCGCGTCGCTGACAGAGTAGGCCTTCGCTTCTCGGGCGGCCACGCGCCCGGCGAGGGCTGCCTCGACGACTGGTCCAAGGACCTGACGTGGGTCACGCACGCCGCTGGCAGCGGCGGCCCCGAGCCGCACGATCATCGATCGGAGCGACGTTCTTGCTCGATCCATCTCATCGCCCTGCAGAGTGTCTCGTCCCCACTCGACCATCGCACTGTCGAGAGAAAGAATGGCCGCAACAGCGGCGTCGGCATCCCGGGCAGCAAGGGCGGCATCAAAGTCTGCTTCCAGACGCGTCGCGTCGGCTGTCAGCGATGGACTCTCCACCCCGTCTGCCGTCAACGCGTCTGGAGTCTTGGGGGTGAATTCTGCGGCGGACGCCGGGACAGCGCCGGATGCCTCAATGAACGGGCCACGTTGAAGAGTACTCAATGAGACGATCTCGCCGGATTCGATCCTGGTCGAGACTGCATCTTTGCGGAGAGTGATGCCGCCCTTTCCGACCACTTCGGCCGTTTGAGCGTCAAGGTCGATAACAACGCCGGTGTGTTCGTCGACTCCGAGGATGAAGACATCATCATCGAGCTCCGGTTCAAGCAGCAATAAGCGCCGCTCGCCCAGGTAACACTTGCTTGTGTCGTGATTGCCACCCTCCTTGTTGTCGTAGTGTGGTATCACAACGACAGGGAGACCGATGGCGGTGAGTAAATCAAGTCCGTCAACCCAATACGGATCGACGCCTGACTTGTACACCTCGTAAACCGGAATAGTTTTGCGTCCCAGGGTCAGTGCCGCAGCTGACGAAAAAACAACAGCACCTCCGTCGCGTAGCTTGGCGCCGATCGCCTCGGGAATTGGCGTGCCCGTCCATTGGCGGAGCGCAAAAGTCGGGCTACCGGGGCCGGCAAACACCCAGTCGGCCGCACGGATCTTCGCTATAGCTGTCTCAATCCCAACGACATCGCTATGGTCGGTTCGTGCCAGACCGGCGATGTCGACATGTCGACTGACGGCATCGGTGAAGTACTCGGCGGTTTTCGCCGCGAGGATGTCGACATTTTCCTGGAAGCCGAACGGCGTGTCGAGGAGCACGGCGTTGACAGCTCCGCCGGTTGACGCGGCAAGCTGATCGAACACCTGGCGATGCGGACCCTTCATAGTCGGCGCAGTTTCACCAGAGCCCATGATCACGAGCAGACGAGGTAGCCCGGCAGACGATACGGACGGAGTTGATCGAGCGCTCATGGGAAGAAGTCTGCCTCCGTGGAAGCGCGATGAAGCAGCTCGGCCACCTCGGCCGGGTGCTGGGCGTGTACGTCATGGTGGGCGGGGCTGAACCACTCAGCGCGACCGTGGGGGAGCGCAGCGATAGCTTCCTCCACGGCTTGGCGTTTCGACGAGGTCCAAGCAACGTCGCCGGTGTCGGCGGGAACCATCAACAGCGGGGTTTTGATTTCTGGGTACAGAGCGGATGGCTGGTGCTCCCAAAGTCCGCGAAGCACTTGCAGATGTCGTTCAAATGTAAGCCAAGGAGCGACGGTGCCGTCATCACGAACTTCGAAATTGGCGAGCTGGCCAAGCCGCCCCTCCTCCGGCCAGTCCGGGTTCGATGACACCATCCACGATTGCATCTGGTCGAAGGGCGTGCCGATCAGCCTTGGCGGCGCCATTGCGGCAGCTGCGTCCTCCCAAACTGGGAAACGATCCTGCAGCTGGATGAAACCGCCGTCGACGCACGTAATCGATTGGGCAATACCTGGGTGCCGGTGGGCAAACTCGAGTACAACATTTGCGCCCCATGACTGACCGGCGATAAGCGGTGCGGTCCAATCCAACAAGGCAATGATTTCGCGAAGTTCGTTGGCGACAGTCGCCATCGCATAGTCATCGTCAGGCTTCGACGATTGGCCGTGTCCGCGCTGATCAATCGCCACAGTCGGGTGCCCCATTTGGGCAAGGCGCCAACCGACCCCGTCCCAGAGGCGAGCGTTAGAGGCGAGGCCGTGGACGAGAAGACAGGGTGGAGCCGAGGGCTCGGCCGGGTCCCAATGGACCGCATGGATGCTGCTGGCTGCAAGCTGGTGCCACTCATGGCGTGGCGTAGAGCGGCCGGTGGGCGGGGTGTTCATGAACCCTCCAGGATTGTCTCGATCAGGCTCAACATGTCGAGGCTGTCCGCAACTGAACGCTCCCACGGCTCTTCTTCAGCCACAGCAGCGGCGAAGGCGTCAACCATGGCGAGGTACGGATCAGAGGCGGCCACGTTGATCGTCGATGTTGTCCCATTGTTCGAGCGCAAGATGATTTGCGTTGCCCTGGTTCCACCGGTGTGGGCGTCGCCTTCAACAAGCAACATGCCGTCTGAACCGATGAGCTCTATGCGCTGTTTCTCGTCATCGATGAACGAACAATCAATGCGGGCGGATCGATTCTCGCCCCACCGAAGTATCGCAGTGGTCGCCGCGTCAACGCCGCTGCTTCCACGAAGGGCAGCCGGCGTTATAGAAGCGTCGATGTGCGACGGTTTTGGCCCCCAAAGCTGGACGGCGGGCCCGAGGCAGTAGATGCCGACGTCAAGTAGGGCGCCGCCACCTTGCGCGGGATCCCACCGGTAATTGCCCCTCGCCTCAGGTCCAATGGTGAACGTGAAGGCCGAGCGAACTTCGCTGATGTCACCGATCAGTCCAGTAGCGGCAAGACGCATCAATTCAGCCCAGCGGGGGTCGAAGGGTGTCATCCACGCTTCGGCGAGGAGAACGCCTTTGTCGTCACATGCCACTCGCATCCGCTCTGCGGCCTGCACGCTCGCTGCGATCGGCTTTTCGCAAAGTATGTGCTTGCCGGCGGATGCGGCCTTGATTGTCCACTCCTCGTGAAGGGCGTTTGGTAGCGGGATGTACACAGCTTCGACATTCGGGTGATCTAGGACCGCCTGATAATCGGCGACAGACACGTCAGACCAAACTGGTGATGCTGGGGTGCTCAACGACGAAACGGCGGCGAGTGTCGCTCGATTGCTGGCAACAATCGCAGGCAGCACGGCTCGGCGTGCCACCATTGAGCCTGCGCCGATGACTCCGATCCCAATCATGACGGCTGCGACAATGGGCGGCGACGTGTGGCGTGCTGCATCCTTAAAGGTCGATGAGGGATCCGCCCTCATTGCCGGAACGATGAGCGGCTTCAAGCACTGCGACGACGTCGCGTGACTGCGCTGGTTCGACCGCAAGCGACTCGCCGAGTAGTAGGTGGTCGGCAAGGTTGCGGTGAAAGCCCCAACCCTGATCAGGCGCTGGGCGTACTTGGGACGTGACTATGCCGTGCTCGCCGTCGTAGCGTCCGACGGTCAGCTCAACGGGTGCTTCAGCATGGTGGGAGTTGTGTTCAAGGTGGCCTCGTCCGGGAACCACAGCGTCTGTGCGGAGCGGCCGATAGTGCCCCTCGACCGTCGCTGCCGTGCCCTCGATGTGGAACTTGGGACGGCGAATTGCGCACACGTCACTCTGGCGGAAAGTAGCCTCTCGGCCGTCGGCCCACTGCATCCACAGCGACAGTTGATCAACGTTCGTCGTGTCATGCCAGACCCGAGTGTGTGTGGTGCACAGGACCCGACTCGGAGCGCTGCCGTAAAGCTGGTTGATCCAATCGACGTGGTGAGAACCCCAGTCGTAAACGGCGCCACCAGAAATGGAGTCCTCCGAATGCCAGGCCCGGCACGGATGTTCGAACCCGCCCACGAAGGTCTCGATATTGAACACCTCGCCTAGCTCACCGCTACGCATCAGGCGCTGAACGGCAAGAAAATCGGTGTCCCATCTCCGGCTCTGGTGCACTGTCACAGTCCGGTCATGCTCGATGGCGGTGGCGATCACTTGATCTGCATCAGCTCGTGTGATCGCCATCGGCTTTTCCATGACGACGTGCTTGCCGGCACGGAGGAGTTCGATAGCTAGCTCGGCATGGAAGCTCGGGGGCGTGGCAATCACGGCGACGTCGACGGCGTCGTCTTTAGCCAGTGATGTGGCAGAATCATGCCCGATCAGATCAGGGAAGTCGTTACGTGCGGCTTCGATGCGATCTGGCGAATTGTCAGCCGCTGCGGTGAAGGCAAGCCCTTCGGTCTCGGTGGCTGCGAGGCCATGGAGGTAGCCCATGCCTCCGAATGGGCCGTACCCGATGACGGCGAGGCCGAGTGTTGGTGTGTTGGTCGCGAAAGCTGGACGGAGGAGTCGAGCAACGTAGGGGCCGAGCGTTCGATGCTGCTGGAGTGCGTTGAGATCCGCAACGCCGGACGCAACGATGCAGCCGCTCCCGAGGTGCCGAACGGTGATGGTCGGCTCATGGTGGAACTGAACACTTGTCGTGGCTGCAATCGCTGTGTCGCTTCCGATGACGTTAAGCGTGCGGAGGGTGCTGAAAATTGGCACCTCTCCGTCAAGGCGAACGGCTTCGGGGCGGTCGGCCAGGGTGACGAACCACTCGGCACGAGAGAACGCAGCTTCAACCCGCACGCCGCAGAGCTCTGCAGCAACGATGTCACCTGGCTCGGGAGCTACGAGAACGGCGCCGCCGGATGCCGCAAAATCGAGCGCCTCTGCCGCTTTTTCGTCGGTAAGGGGGCCTGTAAGGAGGCGGAAACCGTGATCGTCGTGGGGGCCAGAAGTGACGTTCGGATCGGTGGTGTCGGGCTGCGTGATGGTCATAGCTAGGGCGTAAACCTACATCCGCTCTCGTTCCCGCACCTGATGGAGCCTGATTGCGTTGAGCGGTCACATTTCACGCGAATTTCTGGAGAACGACATCGTGTTGCGAGCAGGTCGCATCTAACTTTTAACTCGTGTCCAGACTTCTTTCATTCCGTTTCCCATCGTTAGCTGTGCTTGCGAGTCTCGTTGCTGTCTCTTGTGGCGGCGGCGAGGGTTCCGACTTGTCGTTTAATGAGCCCTCAGACGATCGGCTCCTCGTGGTCACGACGGTCGCGCCCATTACTTCGATCGCAGCCAACATCATCGGTGATCGAGCAAAAATCGTTGGCCTGGTGCCCGAAGGAACTAACTCGCATACCTTCGAACCACCTCCCTCGGCGGCTGAACTACTGAGTACTGCCGACGTCGTATTTATCAATGGTTTGCAGCTGGAAGAACCGACAAAGGAACTCGCCGAAGTCAACCTTGCCGATGACGTTCCACTCGTCGAGCTGGGCGACGAGACGATTCGCCCCGACCAATACAAGTATGACTTCTCATTTCCTGAATCCGATGGAAAACCCAATCCGCACCTCTGGACCGATCCGACCCTGGTCAAGGTTTACGCCGGTTTGATTCGCGACACCATGGTTGACGTCGATCCCAACGGTGAGTCGTTCTACGACACTAATTTTGCAGCATTCAGCTCCCTCGTTGACGAGTTCGATGAGGTCATCGCAGCGACATTTGAAACGATTCCAATCGATCAACGCAAGCTCGTCACGTACCACGACGCATACGCCTACTTTGCCGACACCTACGGGTGGACCGTCGTCGGTGCCGTGCAGCCGTCCGATTTCGGCGAACCCACCGCAGGAGACGTCATCGACCTGATCGAGCAGATCGAAGCAGAGAAGGTTCCGGCGGTGTTCGGCTCGGAGGTATTTCCTTCGCCCATCCTTGAGCAGATCGCCAACGAGACCGGGGCGGTGTATGTCGACGACCTTCGGGATGACGATCTGCCCGGCGAGCCTGGTGCAGTCGAGCATTCCTGGCTCGGCTTGATGAAGTTCAACTTTGTGACGATGACCGATGCGCTCGGCGGCGACTCTGCGACGCTCGCAGCGTTCGAACTCCGGAATGTGGCGACTGACAAAGCGACCTATCCCCAATGATCGGGCTGCCAGCGAGTCAGACCTTTACTGCCGGGGCAATCCAGCCGGGGACAGACATGATTGAAGCGGCACAGTTGAGTGTCGACTACGGCGTGGGTGAGGTGCTGACAGATGTCGACTTGACAATTGCTGACAGTGATTTGGTCGGCATCGTCGGACCCTCAGGGTCGGGTAAGTCGACGCTGCTCAAGGCGTTGCTTGGCACGGTTGCCTCATCTGCCGGGACCGTCAAGAAGAGATCTGGTCTGACCGTGGGCTTAGTACCCCAGGTAGAGCAGATCGATTGGAGCTTTCCGGTCACCGTTGCCGAATGCGTTGGAATGGCTCGTGCTCGTGGCTGGCGAACTCCGTGGATCACCCGTGCTGAACGTGGTGAAATTTGCGAGGTGCTCGAACGACTCGGCCTAACGGGCCTCGGCCACCGCCATATTCGCGACCTCTCGGGCGGACAGCAGCAGCGAGTCTTTCTCGCACGGGCCTTGTTCACGAAGGCCGAGGTCATCTTTCTTGACGAGCCGACTTCCGGGTTAGACGTTCGCACCCGTCACGACGTCTTACATCTGCTTAATGAGCTCAACGAGCAGGGTCTGACGATCGTGTTGACAACCCACGATTTGAACGGTATCGCAGCGCATTTGCCAAAGATCGTATGCCTGAACAAGAGTGTTATCGGGGCCGGTTCTCCCGAGGAGGTGCTGGTTCCAGACGTCCTTGAACGGACCTACGGTTCGCCGATGCATATCCTCGAGCACGGTGGAATGCGCGTCGTCGTTGACGCGCCGCTCGGTGTCGTCGGTGGCTCTGATGGGGCAACTGCGTGAACTCGACTGCACAGTCAGGCCTCGTGGCAATCGACCTCTTCAAGCCGTTCGAGTTCGAGTTCTTCCGCAACGGTGTGCTCGTGGCGACGCTTGCAGGCGCGCTCTGCGGAGTCGTTGGCTGCTATGTCGTGTTGCGGAACATGAGCTATATCGGCCACGGACTCTCCCACTCCATTTTCGGCGGTTATGCGGTGGCGGGTTTGCTCGGGATCAACCTGTTCCTCGGCGCTGGGGCGTGGGGTGTGTTGACTGCGCTGGCCATCGGTGGCATCGTGCGGCGCCGACCGATCGGATCGGATGCGGCGATCGGTGTTGTGACTACTGCGGCGTTCGCTTTCGGCCTCGCGATTGTCCAGCTGTACGGGTCACCAGGTCGGAATGCCGATGCGTTGCTCTTCGGGAACGTGCTCGGTGTCACTTGGGCAGATGTGTGGTTGATCGTCGGTGTGTCGCTTGGTGCATTGGCGTTCATCTCCATCGGTTATCGCCAGCTGTTGTTCACGACCTTCGACGCCGAAGTGGCGCGGGCCACGGGTGTGCGGACCAGCGTGGTCGATGCACTTCTGATGGTGTTGTTGTCTGCCACGGTGCTGTCGACGATGAACGTCATGGGTGTCACGCTGGTTGCTGCGAACTTGGTCATTCCTGCGGTGGTGGCGCGGATGCTGACTGACAGCTTCGCCCGAATGCTTATCCTGGCAGGATTGGTTGGAGCTGTCAGCGGATTTGTCGGGATGAATGCCAGCTACCACCTTGATGTCGCGTCGGGACCTACGATCGTGCTGACCGCAGCAGCGTTTTTTGTGCTGGCATTCGTTGCAGGCGGCTCATTCCGTCAACGCGCTGCCGGTGTCGGGCACGCTCACTGATGTGAGCCACCGGGTTAGTGCTAGCCGCTCACTGTCGGTTAGTAGTCTCGATTGATGGATGCGAACGACGAGTCAGTGACTCGGCTTGACGTTGAGACGGTTGACGGCTGGACGATCGGGGACGCACAGGCAATTCTGCGAACACACAACTGTCGGGCGACGGGGCCGCGGGTTGCGGTACTGACGGCACTTCTGCGACACGGCGGCCCCATTGATGCCGGGGAGCTGACGACCCTCGCGCAAGCTGAGGCCGCAGGCATCCACGAGGCAACTGTGTATCGCACGATCAGTGTGTTATCCGACCGCGGCATTGTCACGCACGTACACGCGGGGCACGGACCGTCACTCGTCCGCCTAGGTGGCGACCACGGGCTGGTCGCCGTGTGCCGAGATTGCGGGGGAATCACATCGGTGCCTGCCGACACAGTCGGGCGGTTTGTTTCTGAAGCACGCGATGCGATCGGCTTCACGTTGGAGCCGGGACACTTCGCCCTCGAGGGCGTCTGTGGCCAGTGCATTCAGAATGGATCAGAGCAACCGGAAGATCAGGGCCAATTGTGAGGACCTATCGTTTCGACCAAGTTGACGTGTTTGCCTCTGGCCCATTCACCGGTAACCCGCTGGCAGTGATCCACGATGCTGAGAGCTTGTCGGCTGCGATGATGCAGACTGTCACTCGATGGACCAATTTGTCCGAGGCGGCGTTCCTCCTCGCACCTACAGCGGCGGAAGCGGACTATCGAGTCCGGATTTTCGAACCGAAGTCTGAATTACCTTTTGCCGGTCATCCGACCCTTGGGGCATGCGCCGCATGGCTCGCAGCCGGCGGCAACCCAAAGCGTGACGACGTGATCGTGCAGGAATGCAAGGCCGGGCTCATCAACATTCGCCAATCGGCATCTGGTTCACTTGCCTTTGAGGCTCCGCCGATGATCCGACATGAGTCCGTCGATGCCAACGATCTTGAACCTGTGCTTGAGGTGCTCGGCATTGACGCCGCCGACGTCGTGGACAGTAGTTGGATCGACAACGGTCCAGGCTGGATGGGCTTGCTGCTCTCGTCTGCCCGGCGCGTGCTCGGCCTGCCCGCGCCAACCGGAACGACGGACCGCTTTAATGTTGGCGTAGTTGGGCTCCACCCGGCAAGCGCCGGCGCAGCGGTTGAACTACGTGCGTTCTTCAATGACCTGAACGGATCGATCCGGGAAGACCCAGTGACCGGCAGCCTCAACGCGTCTGTTGCTCAGTGGTTGCTCGCCATGGGCATTGTGGATGCGCCGTATGTCGCAGCGCAAACCACTGGCAGGGTCTCAGTCGAACAAGCCGACGGGAAGATTTGGATCGGGGGAGCCGCCGAGATGCGCGTATCTGGTGCCATCAAACTTTGACTGCTCTCCGGCTTGAGCGGGCTCGATCCCGAGACATCTCCCGTTAGGCCTCGGCAGCCGCGCCGCACGCGTGCTTGACAATGTAGAACTGACGAGAGAGACGAGCAGCACAATGAAACCAAAGTGGTAGCGAGGCTGATGAGCAACATTCAACCCGACCTGCCGGTGTCGCCGAACCGTTGCATCGTGATCGCAAGATTTGGCTGGAGAGCCACAAAAGTTCAGATGACGTGGACCAGGGTGAAGATCGCGGAATGGATCGCCCGAGAGGTCGGCAGTCGGTTGGTGACTCAGACCTTGCGGAGGTCGGCCATTACTTTGGACCACCGGTCGGGGTCGCTGGCGTACGGGGCATAGAAACTGAGTCGCTGAATGACGTCGCCGTATCGGGCGCCAAGTTCATCGGCAATCGTTTCGGGCTCGCCGACGACAGCGAACGTATTCAGGATCTCGTCGTCGATAAGCGTTCCCATTTTGTCCCATTTGCCCTGTTTGGACAGTGCGTTAAGTTCGTCTTGGAGCCCACCCCAACCATGCATGTCGAGCACTGGTCGATACGCGGGTGTTGAACCGTAGAACGCGATCTGCTTGCGAGTGGCGATCGAGGCTCTCTCGATCTCTTCGTCGTTGTTGCCCGTGATGACGAACGATGGGCCCACAATCTCGAATCCTTCCATCGTCTTACCGACCTTCTCTCTACCGCGGGTCAGCGCAGGAATGGTCACCTCGCGCAGATACTTCTCGGTGGTGAAGCCGTGGCAAATAAAGCCGTCGAACGCCTCGCCGGCGACCTCGGTCATCAAGGGTCCAACTCCAGCAAGAAACATTTTCGGCGGACCAAAACCATCGAGTTCACGCTTGTCAGGTGAGAACATGGGGGTCATTAGCGTGTGCCGGTAGAACTCGCCGCGGAACTCAAGTTTTTCGCCGCTGAGCCATGTGTTCCAGATCGCTCGAACGGCCAAGGCAAATTCGCGCATCCGCGCCGCAGGCTTGCTCCACTCCATCGAGAAACGCTTCTCGATGTGCGGCTTGATTTGGCTACCGAGACCGAGGACGAAACGGCCTTTTGAGTATGCCTGTAGATCCCAAGCGGTGTTCGCCAAGGTCATCGGCGATCGCGAGAACGCCACCGCGATCGACGTGCCAATTTCAAGGTTTTCGGTATGTTCGGCTGCAAGGAGCAACGGGAGAAACGGGTCGTGTGCCATTTCAGCAACCCAGGCTCCCGCATAGCCAGCGGCCTCGACATCTTTTGCCTGTGCCGGTACGTCGTGGAGGTTGTTACCGATGTTGCCGTCGATCTTCATAAGGCGAACGTAGTGCGCGGACCAGCGTCACGCCATGGTTAAGGTCATCTGCTGAGGGACTATGCGTCGGGCTGGTCGCGGAGGAACTCTTGAATTTCTGCGGCGATTTCTTCGCCCGACTTTAAGCGCATCTCGGCCGCAGCGTCTGCGGCGTCAGCATCATCCTCGACTGCGGCGTCATGCAACGATTCAAGCTGCGTGACCATCAGCTGATGGTCAACGTTGTCCGCAACCATTTGGTCGATCCGTTCGCGCTGAATGTCGATTTCGTTACGAAGCGAAGCGCCCGCAATCCGTACACCTGTTGCCTCAGCTAACCCGTCGAGCAAGGCGACCGACGACGCGGGGTATGTCATTGACGACACGTAGTGCGGGACCTGCGCCCAGATCCCGAGTGCCGGAATCTTGCGATCGTGCATTGTGTGTTCGAGTGCGGCGGCCATACCCGCAGGCACATCGACCGAGCTGCGGGCGAACGGGACGTTAGCAAGCACATCTACCGAGGGTGACGAACAGGACAGTCGAGGCGTGCGAGTGTGCGGCGCAGCGAACGGGTACGCACCGAACCCAATCATGTGGGTGACGCCGAGTTCAACGGCGATGTCTCCTACGGCTTTCGAGAAGCGCCGCCAATTCATGTCGGGCTCGGGTCCCATTAACACGAGCACGTCACGCCCCTCAGGCGAACGACCAGCGAGGAGCTCGATGTGGTTCCATCGCAGATTGGTATTGACACCGTCGCGTAACTCCATCGTCGGGCGGCGGGCCCGATAATCGATAAATGTGTCGTCATCGAAGCGTGCAATCGGGGTGGTCTCGCAGTCGTCGGCGACCACCTGAGCTGCCGCTGCTGCGGCGCCTGCGGCATCGATCCAACCCGTCATCATCACGATAAGAATCGGCTCGTGCAACATCGGCTCGGCGGTCAGCCATTCGATGTCGGTGTTGGCGCCGGGCACGCTGGGCTGTTCGCTCATGTAAATTGCTCCACGTATTGTTCGGCCTTCGCAGCTGCAGCATCGACTTGGAGTTTGAATGGCGCGAGATCGGCAGGGTTCTGGGCGCCGAGCGCTCCAGCGAGATAGCGTCCGTACACGCCTTCAAGGATGCAGGCGAGCTTCCAGTAGGCGAATGCGACGTAGAAGTCGAGTTGGGCGACATCGCGCCCGGATACCTCGGCGTAACGAGCCACCAAATCGGAACGGTTCCAGAAGCCATCGGCGGTGGTCGCAGCGCCGTCCCACGCGCTCGCTTCGTCGTCAGGCCCCGTCCAGTACACCTGGAGCAGTCCGAGGTCTGCGAGCGGATCGCCGAGCGTACAAATCTCCCAGTCAAGTACAGCTACTACGTTGCCGTCGTTGTCAACCATGCAGTTGTCGAGTCGGTAGTCGCCGTGCACAATCGTGGAAGGCCCCTGCTCAGGGATCCGTGCGGCGAGCGCAGCATGCACTCGATCGACTGCCTCCAGCTCGCGGGTCTTGCCCTGATTCCACTGGGTGTACCACCGCTTGAGCTGTCGGGCAATGTATCCCTCACGGCGGCCGAGGTCAGCCAGTCCGGTTGCGTCTAAGTCCACACTGTGGATTTTGGCCATCGTGTCGACCAGTGACCGGCTTGTGTTGTTGCGTACCTCGACACTCAACACGGTCTCCACGTCGTCGAGGTCACGCACGACGTTCCCGTCGACGTAGCTCATCACGTAGAAGGGAGCACCGTTGATTTCAGGGTCATCGCAGAATCCAAGAGCTGGGGCGACTGGTACTGAGGAGTTTTGGAGACCCGAGATGATCCGGTGCTCGCGGCCCATGTCGTGAGCGCTTGCCAGGACGTGGCCCATCGGCGGGCGCCTCAGGACGAAATCGTTGTTGGCATCGTCCTGCACTCGAAAAGTCAGGTTGGAGTGACCGCCAGCGATCAGATTAAACATATACGGGCCGCGGGCGCCTTCAATGTGTGCGTCGAGCCAGGCGGTGACGTTAGTGACATCGATACCAGCATGGTCGTTCATTACAGCTGAGGGTAGCGACCGAGCCTGCGGGATGGAGCCCTACGTGGAATGAGGACTCGTATGTTCAGCGTGCTGGCCGCCTTGATGTCAGCTCGGTAGCCTGGCGTGATGGCAGCAATCGACGTCACCGACGCAACGTTTGAGTCCCAAGTCATCGAGAAGTCGAAGGACGTCACCGTGGTTGTCGATCTATGGGCTCCATGGTGCGGCCCCTGCAAGACACTGGGACCAATTATCGAGTCGGTCATCGATGCAACGGACGGAAAGATCATTCTCGCCAAGGTGAACATTGACGAGAACCCCGCAATAGGTCAAGCGTTCAAAGTGCAGTCGATTCCGGCTGTGTACGCATTGAAAGATGGCGCTGTGGTAAACGGCTTTATGGGGGCGCAGCCTGAGCACGAGGTTCAGGCCTTTGTCGACTCGCTAGGCCCGTCGGAGCAGGAGCAGGCGATCAGCGACTTGATTGCCGGAGGCGATGAGGGCAGCCTGCGCATTGCGTTACAGATGGAACCGGCCAACGAAGATGCGATCGGTGCGCTAGGCGAGTTGCTTGTGGCCGACGGTCGTGTTGAGGAAGCCTTGGCGCTTATCGAGCGGATCCCAGGGAACGATCGGACCCGCAAGATCGCTGCCTCAGCCCGCGTCGGCGAGACACCGAACGACGATAACGATGACAAACTTCGGGCGCTCCTTGATCAGGTCAAAGACGATGATGACGCTCGTCAGCAATTCGTCGACATCTTGGAGTTGATGGGGGCAGATGATCCACGTACCGCTGGCTATCGCCGCCAACTCACGATGCGTTTGTACTGATTCGATCTGGTGCTGCAGACTCCGGCCGGACCCACGACCAATAACTGCGCTGATGCTGGTCTTCTCGACGGTTACCCGAGCGAGTCCAAGGTCTCGCCCCGGCTGTCACTGCTAATTGCTGTGGTTTGATCACCGATTGGCATAGTGCGAATCGGTGATCCCGGTCAAAGGAGTGCTTCGCCGATTGAGACCGTGGCGAGCCCGAGTGCAATAGCGGCGCCGACCCAAATTCCACCGGCCAACCAAAAATAGTGGCGCCAGTAATCAGCCCACGTGGCCAGCGGATTCCGTGTGGCTTGTCGCGACGCTAATAGGCCGATCATTATCCAGAGCACGCTCGAAGCAGCAATGGCGAGCGGATATTGGTTTGAGTCGCCGAACGGGGCCCCAACGACGAGTAAACCGGGCGCAGCGATAACGCCACCGAGCAGGCCCATAGCTCCGCTCGGCGCAACGTCGGAGTAATTCAACGATGCGTAGGCAAGAACACCGATGATCGTCGGAACTGCCAAGCCAAGGAGGGGCCCCCATGAACGAATACGTGTGCGATACCAGCGGGGCCCATCGACGAGCGACCGGTTGCGGGCACGCCGCACATCTGTGGGTTCCGATGGATCAGGCGGGGCAGCGGTATGTGACTTCACGCGCTCCACATCGTACGGCACCATCTTCGGCAACGGGTGACACCCTCGCTTGTACTGGCGGTCGTCCTGGCGACTCTTGTTGCTGTACGCGCCCAGTACCTGCGTGATCATCGAGGTCGACGGGGAGCGAATCGAAATGTGGTAACTCGGGCCAGCTCAGTAGTACTTATCCAGGTACATGACGAAGAGGCGCGGATTACCGTTAGGGACGTTTGGCTTGTCGTAGCCGTCGACTGTTCATCGCTTGCCCCGAGTGGCATTTGTGTAGCGGATCGCCCTGATGCAGCCATTGCGACAATGATCTGCGCCGTCGTTGTCGCAGTTGGCGCTAGACGCGGTAAGAATCGGGTCTTCATGGCAACACATCTCCTGACCGGTGACAACGAATCGATTTTGCGCACCGCAGTGAGCGACCTGGTGCACGAGTTGGTCGGTGATGGAGAGCGCTCGATGATGGTGGATGAGTTTGACGGCGAGGAGTACGAACTCCGGCTCGTCATCGATGCAGCTCAGACGATGCCGTTCCTCACCGACAAGCGAGTCGTCATCGCCCGCCAGGTCAGTCGATTTAACGCTGATGACCTTGTGCCGCTCTTGGCCTACGTGGAGAACCCACTTGATTCATCGGATCTCGTGCTCGTTGCAGGCGGGACAGGACGGTTGTCGAAGAAACTGAGCGATGCAGTGAAGGCCATGGGTAAGGTGCACAACACCTCGCCGGGTCGTGACAATCGAAAGTGGCTCGCAGACCAGGTCAGCGCAGCCGGTTTGGAGATGGATCAGGGAGCGACCGCACAGCTCGCTACGTGGCTCGGCGAGGACGCTGGTCGGCTCGACGGAATCCTTGCGACGCTCAAGAGCACCTACGGCGCTGGTGAGAAGTTGTCGTTTGCTCAGATTGAGCCGTTCATTGGTGAAGCCGGGGGAGTGCCGCCGTGGGATCTCACCGACGCAATAATGAATGGTGACACCACGAAGGCGCTCAGCTTGCTCGGACGAATGGTTCACGCCGGTGGGCGCCACCCTTTGCAAGTGATGTCTATTTTGCACAGCCACTACGCCGGCATCGCAAAACTTGATGGCGTTGAAGCCCGCAACGAGGACCAGGCTGCGGCGGCGACGGGCTTGAAGGGATTTCCAGCGAAGAAGGCACTGCAGAACTACAACAAGCTGGGAGGGGCGAATACGAAGCGGGCGATCAGTTGGATCGCCCAGGCCGATCTTGATCTTCGCGGCGCCAAGGATCTCGAACCAGAACTAGTGATGGAAGTCCTTATCGCACGCCTGAGTAAGCTGCGCTGAGCCGAAAACAACAAAAGCGCCGCACGTCGGCGGCGCTCACGTCGGAAGAAGCAAACTCAGTTGGCGGGCTGCAGTTGCTTCATTAGGCGGCTTTTTTTGCGAGCAGCTGCATTTTTGTGCATGACGCCCTTCTGGGCAGCCTTATCAATGCGCTTAATTGCAAGTCGGAGTGCTTCGGTTTCGCCATCGGTACCGACAGCGGCCCTGGCAGCTTTTATTCGCGTCTTCACTTCAGCACGAACGGCCTTATTGCGCTCAGCGCTCTTGGCATTGGTGATGATGCGCTTCTTCTGGCTCTTGGTGTTTGCCATGTGGGTTATGCCTTTTTCTTCGATCTTGACGGGCCACAGAGGAAAGCACCGAACGACCCGTGAATGCTACCGACGGGCATCGGAACCCCCAACGTCTTATCCAATGGTCGTAGGTATTGCAGATACACGATGAGATTCTGTGGCAGTCAAAACGGACAAACTCACCACAGCCGCTGCCAGGTAGCTTTGCGTATGACATGAACGGTACCAACTCAGCGCTGACTCTGGACAAGATCCGGAACTTCTCAATTATTGCGCACATCGATCACGGTAAATCGACGCTGTCCGACCGCATTCTTGAGATCACTGGAGCGGTCCAGACTCGCGACATGAAGGCTCAGTACCTCGACTCAATGGACCTCGAGCGTGAGCGGGGCATCACGATCAAGGCGCAGAACGTTCGTGTCCCATGGAAGGGGCACGCGTTCCATCTCATCGACACGCCCGGACACGTTGACTTCGGCTACGAGGTGAGCCGCAGCCTGGCCGCGTGCGAGGGTGTAGTGCTCGTTGTCGATGCTGCGCAAGGCATCGAAGCTCAGACGCTTGCGAATTGCTACCTCGCCCTTGAGAACGACCTTGAGATCGTGGCAGTGCTCAATAAAATCGATCTGCCTGCAGCCGATGTCCACCGCTATGCAGGTGAGATCGAGACGGTGCTTGGAATTCCGCGCGACGAAATCATCCCTATGTCAGCTAAGACCGGCGTCGGTGTGCCCGACCTCCTTGATGCAATCATTGAGCGCATTCCCGCCCCGCTCGGCAACCCGGATGCTCCGCTCCAAGGTCTGATCTTCGACTCCCAGTTCGACCAATATCGCGGCGTTGTCTCGTCGATCCGCATTATGAACGGAAAGCTGCAGGCCAACACAAAGGTTGAGTTCATCAACGCAGGCGCCCAGCATGAGGCGATCGAAATCGGCGCACGTGAGCCAGTGATGACGCCGTGCCAAGAACTCGGTCCCGGTGAGGTCGGTTATCTCATTGCCGGTATCAAAGAAGTGGGTGATGCCAAGTCAGGTGAAACTGTCACCACAGTGGCGCACGGCTCGTCTGAAGCGCTTCCAGGCTATCGTGAGCCGTTACCGATGGTGTTTTCTGGCTTGTTTCCGATTGACGGTGACGACTTTGAAACTCTTCGTGAAGCGCTGGGCAAGCTCAAGCTTAACGATGCCTCAATCACGTACACGCCTGAGTCGTCGGGCGCGCTCGGCTTCGGTTTCCGATGTGGATTCCTTGGGCTGCTTCATATGGAGATTGTTAAGGAACGTCTTGAGCGCGAGTTTGACCTCGCGCTTATCGCCACCGCCCCGAGCGTCGAGTATCTCGTAACTAAGACCGACGGTACGCAAATCAAGGTTGACAACCCAGCCGATCTGCCCGAGGCGCAGAGCATTAACTTCGTTGAGGAACCGTTTTTCAAGCTTTCGATTATCACGCCAACTGACTACACGGGTCCGTTGATGGACCTCTGCCAGACTCGCCGGGGTGAGATGAAGAAAATGGAGTACATCTCGCCTGAGAGGGTGGAACTGGTCTACGAGGTGCCGCTTGCCGAGGTGGTTGTTGACTTCTTTGATCAGATGAAGTCGCGGACGAAGGGTTACGCCAGCCTCGACTACGAACTTGCGGGTTATCGCAAGAGCAATTTGGTCAAGGTCGACCTGCTACTGAACGCGATCCCGGCCGATGCCTTTAGCACGATTGTGCATCGTGATAAGGCCTACGCCTACGGCAGCCGTATGTGCGAGAAGCTCAAAGAGCTCATCCCGCGCCAGATGTTTGATGTGCCGATCCAGTCAGCAATCGGCGGCAAGATTATCAGCCGCGAAACGGTGAAGGCCAAGCGCAAGGACGTCACGGCTAAGTGTTACGGAGGTGATGTCACGCGTAAGCGCAAGCTGCTTGAAAAGCAGAAAGAGGGAAAGAAGAAGATGAAGTCGATCGGTCGGGTCGAAGTGCCTGGCGATGTCTTCATCGACGCGCTCAAGCTCGACGATTAGCCGGCGACGAGACAGCGGCGTGACGATACCGCATCGTTAAGAGTCCAGGGTGCGTGCTAACGATTCATATTGTGAGCCTGTTACCAACTGATCCTCGTGATCCGGTGGCATCGCGATCATCGCGGCGGCCTGCTAGCGGTTCATCGATCGAACGGTCTCGATTCGGTGCCACCACGTTTCGTTCACTGAAGTACCGGAACGTGCGGCTCTTTTTCGGAGGGCTTCTTGTTTCGAATGTGGGCACTTGGATGCAGTTGACGGTGATGTCACTTCTGGTGTTTCGGCTCACCGGTGAATCGACGTCGGTGAGCATCAGCATCGGCCTGCAGTTTCTCCCGATGTTGTTCCTCGGTGCGTGGGCAGGATCGATCGCCGATGTAATGGACAAACGTAAGATGGCGATCGTTACTCAGTCGATGATGGCCGCCCAGGCCATCGCCATCGGTCTGCTCGACGTGATGGGACTAATCAATCTGCCGCTGGTGTACGCGATGTCGTTGGCGCTCGGTGTCGCCAACGCGTTCGACAATCCTGCCCGGCGCAGCCTCGTCACTGAACTTGTGCCGCCCGAGCAGATCACCAACGCCACATCGCTGAATACCGCAGTGATGACATCGTCACGTATTGTCGGTCCGGCTATCGGAGCGGTGCTCGTTGGAGCCTTCAGCACCGGCGTGTGTTTTCTATTGAATGGCGCAACATTTTCGGCAATAATTTTTGCGCTGATAGCACTGAGAGCCAATGAAATGTATTCCTCTCCGCCTCGGCCCAGGGGTGGCCAGCCCGTGCGGGATGCACTGCGCTTCATCGTTGGCAGGCGCAACCTTTTCGTGCTGTTTGTGGTGTTGCTCGTTATATCTACCTTTGCGTTTAACCAGCAGGTGGTCTTTCCGAAACTCGCTGATCTGAGATGGGGGGGAGATCAGTCCTTTGGATACGTCCTCGGCGTGATGTCGATCGGTTCGCTGACCGGGGCGCTTCTCACGGCGCGTCTGCGCCACGTGAGTTTGCGCTGGTACTTCGGAAATGCGATCGTTTTGTCCGTTACTGCGATTGGAATTGCCTGGGCACCCAACATTTGGGTGGCGTTTCTGTGGGCAATGCCGATGGGGCTTGGGGCATCGGGCTTCATTACCGCAGCTAACGC
>Ga0213869_10000127_pt1 | contig 59701 bp, 59 predicted proteins | sample PICome_10_FD_160083 | JGI IMG/M metagenome (GOLD analysis project Ga0213869, IMG submission 160083) | Coastal seawater microbial communities near Pivers Island, North Carolina, United States - PICO132 | ecosystem: Environmental > Aquatic > Marine > Coastal | place: USA: North Carolina... | reverse complement strand
CACTGCAGACCACCTCATAGATTACCTAACAACACCTTATGCAGAAGGTGGTCTTGGTGTTCATGACACTAGTCCAACTTACTATGCTTACTATAGTATAGTTAGAGATTGGAGAGACAACTTAGAGAGTGGATTTTAAGATGATTGAAGTAGGAAAAGAATATCATATCTACCCGAAGTTTAAAAAGTCTTACACTGAACGTGAAGTGTTTAAGAACAATGACAACGAAGATAGAGTAGTCATTGAAGCACTATGGAGAAGTGGTGCATATATCGTTAAGATTACTAACGAGGAAGAGAAGGAACAACTAGAAGCATATCTTTCAGAAGATGCAACTGGTGATATGGAACCTTGTGAGTTCGAAGAGAATGAATTTTTAGAATCATTTGACGAGTGTGGACGTGATTATTATATCCACCTTGCAGAAGGTAGTGATGCAGACGAAGACGAAATGCAAGAACTACTTGAAGAAGAAGGACATGACTGGTTATTTGAAAACAACTATGACTCATGGGATTGTGAACACTTCTTTGGACTGCCTTTAATTGCAGACGAAGTCGACCCCGATAACAGATACAACACAAGGTTTTAATATGATATCAAGAAAAGAATTTACAGACCAAGTAGAGAAACTTCTACTTAGGAAAGGAACAGATGTAATGGGTGCAATAGTTAGAGTTTGTGAAAACAACAAACTAGAACCCGAGTCTGCAAAGAGGTTAATATCTCAACCTCTAAAAGAGAAACTAGAAGCAGAAGCAACTGGTCTCAATATGGTAAATAGAGGTACATCAACAAAAGGAACTATTAACAGGTTCTTTGAAAAATAGGTAAAATTATGAAAAAAGGTGATATAGTATCAGTGGTAGCAATGAGTGGAGAATATGTCGGGGAGTTTGTCTCTAACGACAATGGACTTACTATTGCAAACCCTAAGATGATTGTAAACTCTCCAAATGGTGGAATGGGTTTCTCTAAGGGTGTTGCTGTGACAGGAGAAGAGAATCCTCCATCAATGACATTCTCAACATATGTATTTGTAGTCCCATCAAGTGAGAAGATTGCAGAAGCACATACAAGTGCAGTTAAAGGTGAACCTTTAATTCAAGCACCAGCAGAAAAGAAAATCATTACTTAATGACAAGTCGTGAGGGATATGATGCATACACTCTTTATCTTGGGATAAAATTACATTTTTATTCTAAGGGTTATGACTTTGTAAAGTATAACGGAAAGGTAAAGAGTGACATCAACTCATTCCTCAAACGAAAAGACAAATACCATTTTGGTAAACTCTTTAAAACACATAAACAAGAACTACAAGATTTCTACATAGCAAACCTATCTTTAAAAGATAGTTGGGCAGGAGATTTGTTGGATGAAGAGTGTAATAAGATTTACAAGGAATGGAAGAAACGAAATCAGAAACTAGGATATATGTTTGAGACTGAAGTGTCTGATGTACTTTTAAAGAAATCAATCAACCAAGTGTTAGAAGTTAAGAAGGGACAGCACCCTATCCTACTCAAAAAGTTTTTGGGAAAAGAAATATCATTAGAAACAATGTGTATCATGGATGAGATAATAGGGTTCACTAAAGATTGGGAGAGACTCATATCAGAACATGTAGTGTATCCCGAAGTGCATATTAAGATTAATAAGTATAAGTCATTCCTCTCTTATGACCAAACAAAATACAAAAACAAATTATTAGAAATATGTCAGAAGTGACTATTCTTGGGAATGGCCCAAGCAGAAATGATATAGATGTCTCTACTATCACACATGAGGTATGGGGTTGTAATGCAATCTATCGTGACACTAAAGAATGTGATATCGTCTTTGCAGTTGACATGCCAGTACAAAAAGAAATAGTTGAATCTGAATACTATAGAACTAACATGGTTGCATTTGCAGATATAGACCCACTACCAATTGAAATGATTGATATGTTTCTTCCCACATTTAATAATGTAGATGTAAGTGTTAAAGAAGACGACACTCATTTCATTATACAGGGAGATGATGAGTCTACACAATTCTTAGGATTGATTAGACCCGAAACAATACTAACATACAATGACCCATTGTTAAAAAATTTATTTACAGGAATGTCTGCTTTAGGGTTTGCAATGCAGAACGGATATGATAAAATTAATCTTATCGGTTTTGATGCACTTGAATCAGATAGTTTTGAAAACATTTATGCAGGTAGTTCTAACTATATGCATAAATACAATACCGACTCTAATGTGTTAAATGCACAAAGGAGTCAGTTCATAGCACTTTTAAAGTATTATGAGAACTGTTCAGTATACTGGAAAAACCCTCTAGACATAGAGGATAAAATCTTGTATAATGAACTCTATTACTATGAAAATAGTGAAAGGTGGATTTTAGGTCAAGGTCTAGAATCCGAAATATAAAATGCGATATAATTGTACGATAAAATAGGAGAATACAATGTCAAGTAGTTTAGATAAACTAAGAGCTGCAATGGAAACAGCTTCACCAGCAGATGGTGCAAAAAAATCCTACACAGATGAAACAATGTGGAAACCCGAACTGGATAAAACTGGTAATGGTTATGCAGTGGTTCGTTTTTTACCTACTCCCGATGGAGAAGAGATGCCTTGGGTATCATACTTCGACCATGGATTCCAAGGGCCAGGTGGTTGGTATATTGAGAAGTCTTTAACGACTCTTAATAAACAAGACCCAGTGTCTGAATACAACACCCAGTTGTGGAATACAGGAATTGAGGCAAACAAAGAGATTGCACGTAAACAGAAAAGACGTTTACATTATGTGTCAAATGTCTATGTTGTTTCAGACCCTAAAAATCCCGACAACGAAGGTAAAGTATTTAAATATAGATACGGTAAAAAAATCTTTGAAGCACTCAAGGAAGCAATCTCACCTGCATTTGAAGATGAGAAAGCAATTAATCCTTTTGACTTAAGAGATGAAGGTGCAAACTTTAAAATTAAAATCAGAAAAGTTGATGGTTATTGGAACTACGACAAATCTGAATTTGATACAGTTGCACCATTATTTGATGATGAAGCAAAACTAAATTCAATATTTAGTCAAGTGCATTCATTGTCAGATGTTATTGCACCAAGTGAGTTTAAAACTTACGAGGAACTAAAAGAGAAACTTGAAAGAGTTCTCGGTAGTGCATCTACATCTACAGCAGAATCAGTATCACAAGATATGGAAGAAGTGCCATGGTCTAACGTGAACACTGAATCAGTTGCAGACGAACCAGTAGTCCCTACTGCAGAAACTTCAACCCCAAAGGAAGAAGATGATGCAATGGATTACTTTAAAAATCTAGCTAACGAAAATAGTTAATTAGATTGGGGTGTACCAATTCTTGATTATGAAAATAAGTGATAAAGTTGGTACATTCACTGAGACCGTGGAAAATAGAAGGGGGTACTCAGTAAGGGCAAGGTTGACGGCAAATAGAAGCGGGTCAATCGGTTAAGAACGGGAATGCTGTAAGGCGTGGGGTGACTTAACACTTTTTTTAAATAACAAATATAATATTATGCCAAGTGTAAAACCAAGACTAAATCCAAAGAATCGAAACTTAGAGGGGTTCGACCAACTACTTCGTAGATTCAAAAAAGAATGTGATAATGCAGGAATCGTCCAAGAGGTGAGAGATAGAAAATATCATGAGAAACCTAACGATACTAAAAATCAAAAGAACCAACAGTTAAAGAGAAGAAAGGAATTAGATGCAATCAAAAGAAATGCACCGACAAGACAAAGAAGAAGATAATGAAACAATGGCACGGAGGAAAAGGTTCCAAGAGAAGGAACTCAGACGATAAGACCTATGCAGATAATTGGGAGATAATCTTTGGCAAAAAGAAACCCGATGTTAAAGTAAGAAAAGAGACACCAAGTCATGGTGCATCAAAAGTCCATTCGGACAAAACAAAATACGATAGAAAAAAGATTACTAAGTTTGATATCCTAGAAGGGCCAAGTATTTAACCACCAGCACCTCTTGCTGCAGAAGGTTCACTATTTCTTGGATTGCCTGAAGGTGGTATAAATGTAGTACTTGATGATACAGTATCCCCACCCTTAATAACAGTGTTCATGTTTCCACCACTTTGTCTTGTGGCTTCATTTAACTCTACAGTACTATCTTCAATCTCTCCACCAGTATTAGGAGTCCTCATGGCATAGTCCATAGAAGACATGTATGACATAGAATCCTTATCCCATACTAGACCCTCCATACTTGCTTCCATTCGTTTAATAATATCGTTATTATATTGTTCACCTCTCATTTCAGATTCTATTGCTGAACGAGAATCATTTGTTAGGTTGTCAGTATCTAAAAGGTCTTGTAGCATTGTTTTTGTAAAACTACCAGTTAAAAGTGCATCCTTATCAATGGTGCCATCTTCGGGGTTATACCCAATACCTTTACCATCCGTTCCATCACCTTCCATGTATTTTAGTCGTTCTTGTTTAGACATCGGTTTGGATTCTTCACCTTTTGGTGCTAGGTCTTCATCACCTCCTCCAAATCCAAAGAATTTTAGAATCCTTCTTCCTAATCTTCCACCAAGGTCTTTTACTTTATCAATGGCTTTCTGAAAAGACTCCATAATCTTGTCACCCATATTACTAGCAAAGTCAGCTATCTTTGTGGCTATCTCCTTTACTTTAGTTGTAAAACCATTCCATTTTTCTTTTAAAAAATCCCAAGCAAGATATATTCCAAGTCCAAGAAGTGCAACTCCAGCTGCAATTATAAGGAACGGGGCTCCTAAACCTGCTATTGCAGTCACAAGTGAAACAACCATTGTTCTAAGTGCCATCAAAACACCCTTTAATATGGTTGATAGAATTTTAGTCAACCCTGTTACAATTGGAATCAAGACACTGTTTACCATGGTACCAACAGCTCTTATAAACAACTTGAATGGTGCAAGAATTACACTTTTCATTAAAGTGCCAAGTTTTTGGAACATGTTTTTAAGCACGACACTTAACATTTCAGCATCACCCGATAATAACGTGGAAAAGACAAGTTTAACACTTGTAAAGAATGCACCGAAAACTTGAACAGCTCTCAATAAATAAACACCAATAGCTTTAAACATATCACCAAATACACTTTTAAGTTTTTTCCCTATGCTTTCAGTAGTCTTTTGCATTCCTTCCTGCACTGCATCTTCAGTACCTTTGCCAAAGAAAAAATCAAGACCCTTTAAAGTTTCTGCTAAAGGAGCAGTAAATGCTAGTATACCCATAGTCACATCTTTAAATGCATTTGCATATTTTAATACATCATCAAAGACTGGTGCAATATCGACTAATCCACCAGTAAGTGTTTTAAGACCATTTGCAAACTTATTGAAAGACTCACTTTCTCCTGCTTGTTTTATAACATCTGTATACTCTTTGGTTGCAGACTCAAGATTATCTGAACTTTGACTAACAACTTCTTTATACTGGCCCTCTACTTCATTTCTTTGGCTTGATTGTTTTTTAATATTCTCATTAAGTTCTTTGTTAAGTTTTAGTCTTTTATTGTGGTTATTGGCATATTGGTCATTTAGTTTAATTTCTTCTCTAATTCGGTCTTCTTCCAACTTCATCTTTTTCAGAGTAGGGTCATTCTTAATAGCAATCTCTTGCATTTTGATATTTGCTTCATGTATTCTTTGTGCATCTTCGAGTCTTGTTTTATCAAAAGCCATTTCTGCTTTCTTCATTTTTCTACTTGCAAGAAATGAAGAGAACTCGGTCTTTTGTTCACTGATTTGTTTTGCAAGTTCTTTTTGTGCTTCTGTACCTAATGCTTTTCTATTTTCAATTAATTGTTTATTAGTTTTGTTTAGATTACTAACCAGTTTTTGAAGTTCTGTATCGACTGCCATTTATGTTTCCTATTTACCGAATGCTTTTCCTGCTTCTGATATACCGAATGCACCAAGTGTCACTACAACAAATGATGTGTAGATTGTTTCTGATACCTTTAAGTCCATGTCCCATACTAGTGCAGTGACTAAGTCAGTCATACCAAACACTACCATTAGGAAGAAAGAAATAAATCCAATGATTGCCTTTTCATTAAGGTCATTGTCATCTAAAAACAAATCCATAAACTTTCGTTTAGGTGGTTCGAGTCCACGTTTTGCTTTGATAGCATCTTCTTTCATCTCTTTGATGACATCTTCTTGTTCATCAAGTTTTTCGATAAGTGCCATATACTTATCTAAATCAATTTCGACCTCATTACTGGACTGGTCTTTATATTCCTTTTCGTCTGCCATTTTGTTATCCTCTAATATAAATTAAAAAATCACTTCATGCATTATGTACTATTTCTGTTTCTTCTGTCGTTCCTTTTCTTCCTCTAACCAATTAAGAAGGAGTTTGACATATACTTCTCTTTCCCAAGGCATCATGTTTTCGAGTTCTGTTAATGAATACTTGTGGTGTTGCATTAACTGAAAGTTCGTGTTATAATAATTAAACACGGACTCATGAGAAAGAGCTATTAAAAAAAACTCTGTAATCCCTCTAGTGTTCTCGTAGTCTCTTTACCACAAACTTCACAAGCTCCACTTGTTGTGTAAGTTAGTTTTGGTAGAGACTCAAACCAAATACTAAGTTGTTCTAGTTGTCCAAATGTCAAACTCTCAACAAACTCTAATAAATCTTTATCTGATGTCTCGTCTGCCATGTAGACATTCTCTTCATCAAATATCGAATCAATACATGCTGTTAGAATTTCTACCACGTCTGCATCTTCACCACTTCCTAAACTCTTTATGTTTTTAACAATAGGTGGTCTAAGTGTGACACCAACATTATCATTTATCATAACTTTGTTGTCTGCTGATTCACCTTTAGGTTCAATCTCATCTAGATTGATTTTAAGTGTAGCACTTCCTCCACAATCTGTATCACTACAAGATGTGTTTACTGTAGTTGTTTCACCAACTGATGCAGAACGAGTCTTGAGAAATAGATATTCTAAATCCATTACTGCAAGGTTATCTGCTAACACTTCACCAAACGTAACACTTTCTATAAGGTCTTTAATTGCATTGAAGATTTGTTTTTGGTCTTCACTCTCTTTTGCAATTGAAAGAATCTTTTGTTCTTTAACTAAGAAGGGTCTGTACTTAACTTCCCTTCCACTACTTGGCAACACACACCTATATGTGGGTGTTGTTTGGATTGGTAATCCCATAATTTACTCCATATTGTATTTAACCATTTCCACCAAAAAGGTTTGCTAACCTACCTAGTCTACTATCACTTCTTGTCAACCTATCTGCAAATTTCTGTGCAGTTTTGTTGTATCTTCCAAGTGTTCCTAGTGCATCGGCAAAACCTCTTAATGCTCTTCTTCCTTTATTTAGTGCAGACAACTTAGGTGCTGCTTTATATTCCGAAGTCCAATTCCTAAAACTTATAGTACATGAGAATTTCATAATCCCACTTTCACCTTGACTCATTTCTTGAGGTGCAAATGCAGATGGATATGCTTCATTTAATGTATATGTCAGTGCTTCTTTATCGTTATGTCTTAATTGTGCTATGTTAACTGTTCCCGAGTAGTCATCTAAGTATGCAAATATAGGATGGGTTGTAGTACCTTCTTGTAATCCTGCATTCTCATAGATAATACTATTCCATGATTCAATCAAAAATCTATCCTCAAATGACGAATCACATAAGAAGGTCAACTCTATAGTTCCACCATCTTCTAATATCTCTCCAGTCACCATATTACGTCTTACACCATATTCAGACCATGGATTGGTTGTTAATTGTCTGCCTGGCAATGAACAACTTTCTACTCGTATACCCTCTAAGGAGAAACCGAGTTTGGGACAATGAATATCAACAGAGAATCTATTGCTTCTTGCACCTTGGTCAAAGTTGAATTTGAATTTGTCTATTGATGTTCCCATTAAAATTGTTTCCTACTGTCTTTATAAACTGTTAACGTATTTGTACCCTTTCCAAATCTTGCACTTGGTAATTGTGAAACCAAACTCCAATGTATTGGTTGAACTCTTTCTAGTTGTCCGTCAATATGGGTTGTTAGGTATCTTTTTACACAAGGTTTCCCATACCTGAACCTCGATACTTTCCTGATTAAACCATACGATAATTTAAATCGTGTTTCACCATCCAATTCAGTATCACTAATTAGGGAGAAGAGTTCTTCCAATAGTATTGCCCTATACTTGGGTGCAATGTAATGTAAGTTCAACCCTATAAAACCATTGTTAGTAAAATCCATTGGAATCACTAAAGGAAATCTATCGTAATACGGTAGAACATCTTTATACAATGCATCATATACAAACATATACATGTGTCCTATGATATCATCCCTTACATTATCAGTTTCAGTTTCTTCTCTAAGTAAGTTTATGTTCTTTAACTTAGACCTACTCATCTTCTGAAGTGTTTTCTTAAACCATTCTATTCCTTCTTTAGAATTGGACTCTATGTCTGCAGGCTTAGATGATAATACGTCAGTAAAGATTCCCATACAATCTATTTATGTCTTTAGGTCAAATCGTCTTCAGTTAATATACGAAATTTATACTTTCTATCTTTGCAATATTGTTCTGCTGCTTTGAACTTTGCTTCATTGACTGCATAAGTGGTAATCTCATTTAGATACTTCTTAGTTTTTCTTTGTTGGGGTTTGGGTGGCATTGTCTGTCTTTTGGGTTTGACTTCGATTATCTCTCTCATAATCTTTCCCGTTGCACTTTTATACCTGATATAAAAATCAGGAAAGTATCTATGTACTCTTTTATCGAGTGGTGATACGTATGGAATCACATATTCTTCACTACTCCATTCTAAGATTGCTGGAGACTTATCACAATATATCATGAAGTTTCTTTCCCATGATGACCTGTAAAAGATTTTTGTAGAATCTCCTTTGTACTTTTTATAGTTCTTCGGTTTGAACCTACCCTTATGTTGCATAAATAGAAGTGTACATAATTAATTTAATACTATTTATAGAGATTCTCAATGGCATCTATCGACAAACTAATTTCAAAAATCAATAAGGCAAAGTCTGCAATTAATTCCTTCAAGGGTATTACAAGTAAATTTAGTAGCAGAAACTTTACCTCTGCATTGGACAAACTTGGAGAAAATGCAGAAAAGGCAAAACGACAATTAGAGAGTCGAAGAAAAACACTTGAAGCAAGTGTTGCAGGAAACAAAGCAAAATATAAATTAGACCATCCTGATGTCAACAGAGGATTAGAAGAGTTAAGGTATCCATTGAAAGATGACTTGGATAACTATATCGTTTTCTCAACAAGACTTAGAGCAAAACGAGAAGGAACTAATGCTCAAAATATATACGGTGATACTGGAGTAGAAATTGCATTGTATGTTCCTGATGGGTTATCATCAACATCACAAGTTTCTTTTAGTGGACAGGACTTTGGTTTTGGTTCTAGAACAATCAATGAGATAAGAGAAGCAGAAGGTTTCGGTGATGCAATTGGAGAAACAGGTGAAGCAATTAAAGCCATGGGTAATAAGGCACTAAATGCATTAGGAAATAAATTAACTGGTGGTATAGGAAACCTTAGAGATGGTAGAGCAGTCAATCCTATGCAAGAACAAACACTAGAAGGCATTTCATTTAGAAGTTTTGCATTTGAATACGAGTTCTGGCCGAAGAGTCAAGAAGAAGCAGACGAGATTAATAAAATCATGTATGCATTTAGAACTGCTATGTTGCCTGATACATTTGGTTCTAGTGATGAGAATGATGTGGAGAACTACTTTAACTATCCAAACATATTTGATGTAGAATTTGAAGGGCCGATACGAAATGTCTTAGATGGATTTTTACCTATGGTGTGTACCAAGTGTGATGTAGACCATTTCAATGGACAAAAGTTTGCAGTCTTTGAAGGTGGACAACCTATCTCTTCTAAAATGTCATTAGAGTTTGTAGAAATCAAAATACTATCTCAAGAAAATTATCAACAAATTTCTCCATTAGGGGACAAATCAATTAAAGGAATGCCAAGTATTGTTGATGATTATTCTAATGAAGCAGATGTAGTAAAACCTAAAGTTGGTGGTGGGAGAGGATAATGTCAAATAAATATTTTAGTAATTTTCCCGAAATACAATACACCTTAAACACTGGTAAGATAATTACTATAAAAGATTTCTTTAGAAAATCTATTATAGAAAGAGAATCAGTCAATAGTTATATCGAGTATGCAAAATATGAAATCTTAGATGGAGAAAGACCTGATGCAATAGCATCTAAACTCTATGGAGACTCACAATTACATTGGACATTTTTCTTAGTCAATGAATTGGAAAACTATTATGATTGGCATATGGACTCTGAAACATTTAACAATTACATAGAAGAAGTGTTTGAGGGTCAATCACTTACTGCAACAGAAATATCTGATATCATAACATCTGATTCTAAATTTCTTGTTGGAGAAAGGATAACATCTAATACAGGTACTAGTGGTAATGTATTAGAAGTTGATGGTGCTGGGAAACGACTTACTGTCAGTGGTCTATTCTCAACTGGAGATGTTGTAACAGGTTCTAGGAGTGGTAAGTCATTTACAGTTCAGTCTGTAGTAGACCATAAAGATGATGTTGCATATTATGAGAATGCAGATGGCATCAAAAGAAATTATGGTGGAAGTGGTTGGAATCAAGTTTCTCACTATGATGATGAGTGGGCAAAGAATGAATCAAGAAGAATAATAAAAATTATTAAACCCGAAAGGATTAAAAGAGTAGTATCAGAATTTGAACGTGTGATGTCATAATGAGTAATTTTCAATCAGGTGAATTTCAATTAGAATCTTTAACTATTGTAAACTCTGAAAAGGAGTCAGTAGACCTATCTACAGATTTAGCAATCAACCTTAGATTATATGAATCCATTTATAGTAAATTTGTCACGGGTGATGTGTCTGTTTTAGACGGACTCAACTTATTAAAGAACTTTAAATTTACAGGTCAAGAAAGTTTAACAATTCGTATGAGACAGAAAGAAGGAGTTGCAGACCTATCTTCAAATGAGTTTTCAATTGAGAAAACATTTAGAATTTATAAAGTTGTTAACATACAGAGACCATTGAATAATACACTAACATATCAATTAAAGTTCTGTGACCCAAGAATGTTTTCTGCAAGGACAACTAGAATAAGTCAAACTTTAAGGGGTTCTTATACTGATATGCTATATCAAGTATTACAAGACCCCAAAGGTGTTAATATCAAACCAAATGAAATTGAGTCATGGGAAGAGACAAGTCCCGACAAGATGCAATTCATTTGTCCTAATTGGTCAGTTGCAGAACTTACAGACCACATAGTATCAGAAGCATCTGTTGGTGGAGGAGAACAGTCATGGAAAAATGGTATGTTCTTTTTTCAGACAATCAACGGTGGATTTAGATTTACAAGTATAGACACAATGTTCTCAATGGAGTTCCCATTAGTATTCTCATACAAACCGAGAAATGCAAATATAGATACTAAAGATTTAGATATTAATGATTACAGTGGTCTGAATACTGAAATCATGCATGTAGAAAAACCAGCTCAGTTTGATACACTTAGAGGTGTTATGAATGGTGCATATGCATCGTCAATGAAAGTATATGACCCTATAAGAAAACTAGAATCTGATATTGTATATGATATGGATGAAACATTTAAAAGAGGACAACATGTTTCAGGATTCCCTTTGATAAGAACAAACATTGAAGAACAGACAAATACTGCAGATGTACTAAAAGATGATTTCACACCAGCAGATTCGAAAGAGTTTACAAACCATCTCTCAATGAATAAGGCATTTGAAAGTGTAGTGTATTATGACTATAGTAATGCACATGACTTTGATAATGCAAAAAACTTATCAGACAACGAAACATTTCAAGCAGATATTATCAGAGATAATGCAGTACTAGAAAGGAAAGGTTTATTAGAAACACTACAACAACACCGTATTGTTGTTACCGTACCTTTAAGAACAGATTTGACAGTTGGTCAAATTATAAGGTTAAACATACCTGAACCCGAATCTCAACAATCTAAGCAATCAACAAAAGACAACCTAAATGATAATAGATATTTAATAATAGATTTATGTATCAATGCAGACCCTATTCATAATAGAGGTGTTTGTTATTTAGAATGTGTTAAAGAAAGTTATGCAATGGATATAGAAAGTGCAGAAGTGACAGAAACAATTCCTAGGAGTATATAATGAAAACCTTTTATGGTATAGTTGAAGATAGACAAGACCCTCTTAAGATTGGTAGAGTCAGAGTTCGTTGTCATGGTATCCATACTGCAAACAAACAACTTATTGCTACACCCGACCTTCCATGGGCTCAAGTGTTACTACCGACTACCTCTGCAGGGTTATCGGGTTTTGGGACACAACACGGACTTGTGGAAGGTTCTACAGTATTTGGTTTCTTTAGAGATGGAGATACGTGTCAACAACCAGTTATTATAGGGACAGCTGCAGGTATTCCACAAGCAGGTTATAAGGAAGGGGTCGATAAGAAACTTATAGAACGAAAAGTTAAGACAGGTTTTAATGACCCAAGAGAATTAACCGTTGCAGGTTATGAAGGAACACCTGATGGGCCGAATCCAAAACAAGATGCAAGAAGAGGGTTTGGGTTAACCACTGCACTAGACACTGCACCAACTAAACCCGAAACACTTGAAATCAATTATGATGGCACAGGTTCTAAAACTACAAATCCAACAGTCACTGAACTTCCAAAGTATCCATTATACATAGAAGATTCAGACCTATCCAAGTTTGCAAGAGGTGAGGGTGATTACACTTCAAGAGACACTAGTAGTGCAAATGGTATTCCATCAAAAGCAAAACCAGTTTATCCTTACAACAAAGTTTTAGAATCTGAATCAGGTCATGTATTAGAGATTGATGATACACTAGGTGTAGAAAGAATAGCAGTGGAACACCGTTCAGGAACCTTCCATGAAATTCATCCTGATGGAAGTCAGGTGACTAGAGTTGTAAATGACAATTACACTGTAGTGTGTAAAGATGACGAAGTGTATGTTGGTGGGAAAGTAAACATTACAATTGGTGGAGATGCTAAGATTACAGTCGGTGGTAAAACTGATATTGAATCTACAGGAAATCTATCAGTCGTTGCACCACAAATAAGTTTAGATGGTACAGTTATTAAGTTGAACTCATAATGGCAACAACCCTACCTACAATACCCAGTACATTTCCATGTCCCGATGGTACAGTTATTAATCTACCAACTAAGGCAGACTTAACAAATAGTATTGCAAAGATTGGAGACATACCCAGTCAACTAAAAGTATATCTTGTCACTCATGCAGATGAGATAAGTGCAGATGCAAAAGAAGATATAGAAAAAGTTATCAAAGATGTAGAAGACTTTATGGATAAACTTGCAGATATTTCTTCTCCTTATTGGGAGAAAGGAACAGTTCGTAATTGGGGTAAAGAAGCAAGAGAAGCTGTAGAAGAAATGCTACAGGAGTTTCACATCTATGTTCCAGTGAAGATTATGGAACTAATAGGAAATATAATTCCAGTATCTTTTGAGGTTAATATTTTAGGAATAGAAATAGACGTACTTAAAATCTTAACTAAAAAAGAACAGAAAGATATCAAAGACCAAATTGCAGAAGACATTGATAAGTTCTATGCATTGATTCCTGATGAGTATAAATGTTTTGATGGAGACTTTGGTATAGAGTGTGATGAGTGGAAAGCAAAAGTTACATGGAAGTATCTAAAAAGTGAAATCATGGATTGGGTGTCTAACTCTTTATTCAAGTTAGGAGAGAAACTCATAAAGAAATTCAAAGAGATATGGGATGCATTAGGTCTTCCAAGTATACCCGACATATTTGAGTTTGATTTAGGTGCAAAGATACAAGAATGGAAGACTCAAGCAGAAGCAAAGTATGGTAAAGGGTCTAAAGAATATAGAGAGTATATCAAAAAGAAACTTGAAAGTCTATCTATAGCAGGGTTTAGTCTCTCTGATATTACAGGTGGAGACATTGAGTTAAGTGTTCAATCTTTAGATGATAAGATTAACGAAATGATTTCAGACTTTAGAGATTTTAAAATCAACTGGAAGAAGAAACTGCTCTTAGAGTGGGTAGAAATTGTAGAAAAGTTCTTTAAAGCAATAGGACTTGGTAAAATATTTGATTTTATCAACTTAACATTTTGTGATTTGTTAAAACTTATAGGTTTTCCTCAATCAATCGACATAACAGTTCCTAAGAGTGTATAAATAGTATTATGGCAATAGACGTAGTAAACAATGCAAAGGTAGTTGCAACCAAAAACAATTATAGAGACTTGGATTTACTCTTTAAAGCACATCCAATAACTGGAGATGTTACAACTAGAAGTGATATCGAAGCAGTTAAGAGAGCAGTTAAGAATATCATATTAACAAACAACTATGAAAGACCATTCAAGCCAGGGTTTGGTGGTTCTATAAGAGATTTACTATTTGAATTGAATACTGCAAGAAAGATAAGAAAGGTTGAAAAAAGAATAGTAGATATGTTAGAAACATTTGAACCTAGAATTTCCAACATACAAGTAAGAGTCGGAGATACCGATACAAATGCAGTTAACATGCAAGTCTTTTACACTATTAAAAATACAGAAAGAAAACAAGAAGTAGATTTCAAAATAACAAGGGCAAGATAATGGCAATTAAGAGTTCACAAATAAACATTACCGATTTAGATTTCGAAAACATAGCAGATAATCTTAAATCCTATCTACAAGGACAAGACCATTTAAAGGATTATGACTTTGAAGGTTCAACCATGTCAGTGTTAATAGACCTTCTTGCATACTCATCACACATTGGTGCAATCAACACAAACATTGCAGGGTCAGAGTTGTTTTTAGACTCTGCACAAATGAGAAAGAATGTAGTATCTCGTGCAAAAGATTTAGGATTTGTTCCTGCATCTGAAAAGGCATCTAGTGCTACTATTGATGTTTCACTAAAAAATGTTAGAAATGCAGATGGAACTTACCCGACAGTTAGTGAAATGGCAATGACAAGGGGAACTAGACTCTCAACAGTATTTGATGGATTGACATATGAGTTCGTAGTTCCTAATACAGTAAATCCAACACAAAATGGAACAACATATACCTACTCTAGTGTTCCTATTATACAAGGAACATATGCAACAGACCAATTTGTGTTTGATGGACAAATACCAAATCCAAAATTTGTATTATCAAATGAAAGAGTGGACAGAACACAACTCAATGTTTCTGTAAACTCTGCTGGAACAACAGACACTTATACACTTTCAACAGATGTGTCTAATATCACCACAACTTCTAAAGCATATTATGTACAGGAAAATGAAGAAGGATTTGTTGAAATCTATTTTGGAGATGGTGTGTTAGGTAAACAGTTGCTTGACGGTGATGTTATTACTGTTACTTATATCATAGTTGATGATATCCATTGTGATGGTTCAAAAGACTTTGTATTAGAAAGTTCTATTAATGGATACACCGACTCTACTATCACGACTACTGCAGTTTCAAATGGTGGTGCAGAGAAAGAAAGTATAGAGTCCATCAAATTTAAAGCAACAAAGTTTTACACTTCACAAAACAGACTGGTAACACTGAATGACTACAAAGCAAAGGTCAGTGAGTATTACCCGAACGCAGATGCAGTTGCAGTGTGGGGTGGTGAAGATAATACTCCACCCGAATATGGTAAAGTATTTCTTGCAATTAAACCGTTAAACTCTGATTACTTATCAGAGACAGAGAAGACTGCAATCAAAGGTAAATTAAATTCTCTCAATATGCTAACAGTGAGACCCGAGATTATAGATGCAGAAATTGTTAAGGTTCTTATTTCAACAACATTCAAATACAATGCAAGAGCAACAACTCTTTCAGAAGGAGAGTTAGAAACCTTAGTAGAGTTAACAATTAATAATTTTGATAGAGACAACTTAACTAACTTTGATTCTATATTCAGACATTCAAATCTAATCAAAGCAATTGATGATGCAGAAGGTTCTATCCTTTCTAACACAACAAACATAAGATTGAAAAAGAGTTTAGCAACAAAGGTATCACAACTAATAGGATACTCATTAACAACTGGTAATGGATTATATAATCCAACTACTGGATACAACAAAGTAAATGGAGGGATAACTTCATCAACTGGATTCTATGTCCAAGGTGATGCAACCAACATTCAGTACTTTGATGATGATGGGTCAGGAAACTTGAGAAGATTCTACCTATCAGGTGCAACAAGAATTTATACGGATAATTTTGCTGGTATAGTAAATTATTCAACAGGAGTTATATCAATCAATGCCATCAACATAACCTCAACAGTTAATGTAGATAGTACGATTGATTTCACCTTAATACCGAGCAGTAATGATGTTGTTGCGACAAGAGGAATCTTAATTGATATCTCTAGTTCTGATATCTCGGTTAAGGCAGAAGTAGACACCATCGCAAGTGGTGAAAGTAGTGCAGGTGTTGGATATTCTTCAACATCTACATCAACATATTAATTTATGTATAACGTGGTCTAAGACTGTAGGTTCAGTGCTTAGAGTAGCATTCCATTAACTTGGTTTTTATAGGAGTAAACTAAAATGGCAGATAAAAAAATAAGTGCATTAACACAGGTAAATGATTCAGATATCGGTGCAGATGACCTTCTACATATTGTAGACAACCCAGGCGGAACACCCGTCAACAAGAAAATGACTATCGGTCAAATGTTTGAAAACATCCCAACTCACTTAGCAGTTGACGATATCACAACATTGACTGCAACTGCAAGTAACCTTGCAAGTTCTTTTGCAACTGCAATCGACCTTTCAAGTGCATCAGCAGATGTCGCTTTCACATTAGACAACGGAACAGACGTTGGTCAGTTAAAAGTAATTTATGCTTCAACTGAACCTGCATCATCATTCGTTGCAAACATAACTGTAACTTCATGGGGTACAAGTGCGACTGGTTCAAACCAAATCGTTCTTTCAACTCTTGGTGAAGCAGTTATTTGTTTTTGGTCAGGAACTGCATGGTTTGTAATTGCAGATTCAGGATTAACAGCATCAAGACCTGCAATAACATAAGGATAATAACTAGTGTCTAAGAATCATACTTTAAAGGAAAGACTTTCATACAGACTTCCTTCATTACTTCCCGAGTACTTGAAGTCAGAAGCACCTGCGTTTGAATCATTTCTTAAATCGTATTTTGAGTTCTTAGAAGCAGAAGTATTAACCTTAACAACACAGGGCGATTTAGATGGTATCGCAAACGAAGACGGTACAGGTTCTATTTTTTTAGAATCTGCCACCGTCTCACCATCCCCCGATAAAGACACCTCAAAAATTCTTTTTGAACAGACTGCAACAAATGTAAATGCAAATGCAGACCCCTTTAGTATTGGGGAGTATGTTGTTGGTTCAAAAAGTAAATCAGTTGCAAAGATAGAAGTCATTAATAATAATGTACTTTATCTAAAATCAGTTTCAGGAAATGGTTTCTCAAAAGGAGAAACGGTCACTGGAAGAGATTCTAATCAAACAGGAACAGTTGGTTCTTATAAAGAGAACTCTATACTTGCAAACAACAGATTATTAGACTATTCAGATATTGATGAAACGACAGAAGAGTTTTTACAGTATTTCCAAAAAGACTTTATGCCATCGATTGACCTTGCAACTTTGCAGAACAGTCGTTTAACAATTAAAAACATAACAGACCTTTATAAGAAGAAAGGTACTGGAGAGTCATTACAATTCTTAATGAGACTCTTGTATGCACAAGACGCTGAGATAAGATACCCAATCAATGAGACGATTCATGTAAGTGAGTCAGGTTATTCTCAGCAAAGAAGAATGAGATTGACAATGACTTCAGGTATTCCTGAAGCAAACGATAAGATAACACAATATGCAATTGATGGTAAAACCATTACTGCACAAGCAATTATTGAAAATGTGTATACTGATAATTCAGAAACAGGATTATACTCATTAGAAATAATGAACAATCATGTAGGAGAATTTACTAAAGGTTCTAGTGTCACTATTCTAGACAGAGATGGAATAACAGCACTTACTGCAACAGTCAATGGTATCATATCTGATATTACAGTTGGGTCTTCTACTTATGTTGCACATAATGATGATGGAGATATTCTATTAGAAGATGGATATGGATTATTATATGAAACAAAACTAAAACCTTTTGGTTCATTATATACACTAAACGATAAGATAAACATTGTTGGTGGTAAAGCAGATACAGATACTACAGAATGTCTATCAGTTGTTAATGGTTTACATGAGGGTGGAATTACAGAAATCCTGATTGAAACTTCAGGTGATGATTATTCTGCAGGAGATTTAATAATCTTTGAAGGTGGACAAGGTTTTGGTGGAGAGGCAATCATAGGTTCAATCAATGATACTATTCTACTTGAACAAGGAACTAAAGACCAAAACAAACCAGCAGTCACCGAATGGGAATTTACTGCAACTTCAGGCCAAACAGTATTTGGAGGGCCAGGTTCAGTTGACGATAAAGGAGACTTAGTATTCTTCAACGACAGTGCAATACAAGTGTTTGTAGATGGTTTAGAGATGACTAGAACTACAGAGTTCACATCTAAAAATGACAGAGTGACTTTAGTGTCTGGCCTAAATGCAGGTCAAGTACTAAACATATACACCGAGTTTAATAACATAGTGTATGAAGATGGTAGTATTATCAATCATGAAACTGCAACAGGTGAAATTAAGAGTATTAAAATTACTTCAGGTGGTCAATACACTTCAATACCTAAAGTATTTCCAGGCGGATACATTTACTTCAATGACTTATCAGGATTCTTAGTTGGAGAGAGTGTGACTGGTGGAACTTCAGGTGCTACTGGTATTATTTCTAGTATTGATACAAAAAATAGAAGACTAGTAGTTAAAAGACTACCAACAGATACTGGTGCATTCCAAAACTTAGAATTGATTACAGGTGGAAGCTCAGAGACAGAGAGAAACAACACACAAGTAAATATAACAAGTGGTTCGGGTGCATTGATGTATGCATTCTCAGATACTATTGGTGGAGTCTCTTCTATCAATATACAAGACCAAGGTAATATGTTTGATGCAGATGGAGTTGTATCAACAACATCACATCATCCAATGGTTATTAGTACACCTAGTGCAACACTTACACGAGATTTAACATTAACAGGAGTTATATCAGGGTCTACAGCAAAGGTTGTTTCATATGATATTGATAGACACATCTTAACATACACATCTTTAGTTGGTGATTTTTTTGAAAACGAAGTTGTCACGTATAATGCCAGTGATTCATTCAAAGTATTGAAGAGCAATAAGTTTGATGGACGAGGACTATTTAATGGTGAGGGTATAATCGAAGAACAGATGGTTGGAGATTATGGTACAATTGATGCAAGTGCATCAAGAGTTCAAGATGGTAAATTCTATCAGACCCATTCATATGTTGTCAAGGTCGGTGAATCAATTAACAAGTGGAGAGGTATCGTTAAAGATTTACTTCACCCTGCAGGACACATCTTCTTTGGTGAGGTTGCAATCAAAAATACAATTGATACAACTGTAGAAGACCAAGTTAGATTTAGACCAACAGTTATTATTCCGACTAATGCTGTATTAGGTGTCCCAACTCCATTCACAAACTCTATGAGAGAAATAGAGATTTACACACTATCTTCTGAAATAGACCCAGTCACAATTGCAGAACTAAAAGATGCAGGTATTCCAAGTATAGGAACAGACCCAAGAACAGGTGGTTCAATAACAGAACCTTATACTGAATATGGAGACTCATCTCATAGAAACAGACATATCAATATTAATATCATCCAATCTCATGCACTTGGAACAACACAAGTTGGTCTACACTCACATGATGGCATCCCTACAGTTCTTTCATTAGACTCTGCAGATAATGGTTATCTAGTTAGAAGTACAGAAAGAAGACCTGCAGATAAAGGTAAAATATTTCAATTATGGGAAGCAGGAGAAGAAACACTTCTTATGGAAGATGGTTCATTGATAGAATTGGAAGATACTCCAAACTATTTAAAGTTTGAACCTAGATTAACTGAAAATGTGTACTTCCAAGGAACTGAAGGTGAGAGAATCATTACAGAAGACGGAGTGGATATAATTAATTTAGAAGATGCAAGTGTTCCTGTTCACCATGTAGGTTATTTTGTTTCAGAAAGAAACCTACAAATTGATGGTGGCATATACTTTGAAGATGGGGATAGAATTATAGGTGAAGATTCAACTGCATTTATGCAAGAGGGATTATCAGAAAGTGGTATCTCGTCCTTTGTACCTCTCGGCTCAACTTATAGAACCCTAAATACAATTACAGGACAACAAGTCTATGATATATCATATTATCTTAAAGATGAGACTGATGCAGATGACTTATTATTAGAAGATGGAACTGGAAGTATGCTAAGTGAAGAATCAAATCCCGAGGGACTACGAATTTCAGACTTAGAAACCTATTTCCCAAATCATTACATGAGTGAGTTCGACTCTCATGAAAGAAAAAGAACAAATATAACATTTAGTGCATATATAAAGTCTGCATAGTGTTATAAATAGTATTACAAATAATCGTAGGAGATTAAAATGGCAGCAATTATTACCGAAAAGTTTAGAATACATAATGCTAAACAATTCAAAGAAGACTTTGGAGAGAGTGCCTCTTCATCATATATATTCATAGGTCGTCCATACCCATGGGCAGATGACACATCCCCACCTTCACCTGCAAATGCAGTTGGAGAAGAAATAGATTCATATTCTGATATGTTAGCATTGAAGAAAGTTGGTTCTTCAGATGTATCTCACGGGTTAACAAGATATGATTATGACATAACAGGAAGTACTAAGTATGATGAGTATGCACATGACTATAGTGCAAGTAATACTTCTCCTGCAACATCATCAAACAATCTTTACGATTCAAGATTTTTTGTAATAACAGACGAGTATCATGTATACAAGTGTATCAGAACTGGAAGAAATTCTTCAGGTGTTGTTGTTAACTCAACAGTTCAACCAACTGGAACTTCTGCAACTGCATTAGTAGAGACTTCAGATACAGATGCAGCTACAGGACGTGGTTATATTTGGAAATATATGTATACTGTTTCTGCTTCAGAAACAATCAAATTTGTAACAAACGACTTTATACCAGTTAAAACAATTGGTGCTCAAACAGAAATTGATGGTACTTCGGGTGCATTAGGAACTGCTGCTTCTGATGACGGAACATCACAATGGGATGTTGAGAACTCTGCAGTGGACGGAGGAGTTCACCATGTAGTAGTGACAGCAGGTGGTTCAGGTTATACAGATGGAACATATACTTCAGTTGCAATAGACGGAGATGGTTCAGGTGGTGTATGTACAGTGGTTGTAGCTTCGAGTGCAATTTCATATGTAAACATAACTGCTGCAGGAACTGGATATAAACGTGCATCAATTGATATTGCAAATATATCAGGTATTGGTTCAGGTAGTGGTGGGGTTGCAAAACCTATTATATCACCATTAATCGGACACGGTGCAGACCCAATCCAAGAACTTGGTGGAAACTATGTAATCGTTAACTCTAGATTAGAGTTCGGTGAAGGTTCAGGCGATTTCCCAACAGACAATGATTTCAGAAGAATCGGACTTTTACAAGACCCATTCAATGCTGGTACAACAACTGTATCAACATCTCCAACATTGGCTGCATACAACAAGATGACACTTTCAAGTGTTGTTGGTCTTAGTGTTGATGACATTATTTTAAATGCAAACTCAGATGGAAGTGGAGTTGCAGTATCAAGAGTTATCTCAATTACTGGTAATGTCGTATCCCATATTCCTCAAGCAAATAGTGAGGGTGGATATGTAAACTTTGCCAGTTCAAATACTGTATATGTTGGTGGTACCACAATAGGAACTATCTCAGCAGTTGATTCTTCATTCCCTGAAGTTGAAAAATACTCAGGTCAAGTGATGTATGTTGAGAATAGAGGTGCAGTGACAAGAGCTGCAGACCAAATAGAAGATATTAAATTAATTATTGAAATGTAATCATGAGGGGTCATCCCCTCTACATTCAATATTATAAACAAGTTAGGAAACTATGGCTGAAAAAACTGATTTAAATGTATCCCCATATTACGATGATTATAGTGAAGATAAAAATTTTCACAAAGTATTATATCGTGCAGGTAGGGCTCTACAATCTAGAGAATTAATCCAATCACAATCTATACTACAAAATCAGATTGAAAGATTTGGTGGTCATATGTTTAAAGAGGGTTCTATTGTTCAAGGAGCTCAGACTGATGTTAACATGGAACTATACTATGTTAAAGTTAATTCTGCAAATCCAAATGCACTAGGTGATACAAATGTAGAAACTTACAGACAATCATTCCATGGAAAGTTTCTTAAAGGTAAAACAACAGGAGTTGTTGCAAAGGTTATAACTTCATCTGCAGAAACTACAGATGATTCTTTAACACTATTTGTTAAATACCAATCACAAGGAACAGATACATCAAACTCATTTACATTCAGTTCTGCAGAAGAGTTGCAAGAAGTGACCGTAGATGGAGATGGTGTTGTTGCACTTAATACAACCAACTATAATGAGTTCACAGTTGGAACAGAAACAACAATCAATAGTGTTAACGGATTAGCATCTATTGCAAATATATCAGAAGGTGTTATCTTTATAAGAGGATTCTTTATTAAGGTTCCTGCACAAGAGTTAATACTAGAAAAGTATAGTGGAACACCTTCGTATAGAGTTGGATTAACTATTGTTGAATCTTCAGTTGATTCAGCAACAGATTCTTCGTTGAATGATAATGCAACAGGAACTACTAATGAAAATGCGCCAGGTGCTGATAGATTATCAATTGCATTAACATTAAGTAAGTATGCACTTACTACTACTGATGACTCAGACTTTGTTGAAACAATGAGAGTTAATAATGGTATTATTGAATTAGAAGTCAATAGACCAATGTACAATGAAATAGAGAACACACTTGCTAGACGAACATTTGATGCAAACGGTGATTTTGTTGTAAACCAATTTACACATAGTTTAAGAGAACATTTAGACGATAGTACCAATAGAGGTTTCTATGCATCTGCCCAAGGTGGAGATGAGAGTCAATTTGTAATGCAAGTATCGCCAGGCAAAGCATATGTTAAAGGTTATGAGATTGATAAAGTTGGAACTACAACAATACCTTTCTCAAAAGCAAGAACTACAGTTTCTTTAGATAATGCAAATACACCTATTAGATTAGGAAATAAATTAAAAGTTAAGAACATCCATTCATTACCCGAGTTTGGTAATGAAGCAGGAGACGATGCAATGTCTCCATTTGCACCATGTGAATTATGGAATACATCTATATCTTCAGCAGGTACAAAACCAACAACATTCCAAATTGGAACTGCAAGAGTAAGAAACATTGATTTGGACACTGGTTCAGATTCAAGTGATGTGTACACAAATGCATCTGTATTTAACTTGTATATGTTTGATATTAAGATGTTCACTAGAATTAGTGGTACACTAAGTGGAACATTTACTACAGGAGATAGAGTTGTCTCTAACAGTGGTGCAGTTGCAATCGTATCACATACGGATGGTGCTGAATTGTTTGTACATGATGTTGTAGGGACATTTGCAATTGGAAATTCAATTACAACAGAAGGTGTCACTTCAGGTACAACAACAGTGACTGCAGTTAGGTCTTACAATGTTGACCGTGCAAGGTCAATTACACAAACTGCTAAGAACACAAACAGAGAAATATTTACTGCAGACCTAGTTGCAGATTCAGATAGAACACTAACAGGTTCTTTAACTATGTCTTCAGGTAGTACTGCAGTGACTGGTTTTGGAACTAAGTACTTGACTGAATTAAAAGAAGGTGATATCATTGTTGACCAAGCAGGTAATGAAAATGTTGTTGCATCTGTCACCAATGATTTAAGTTTAACATTAACAGGTAATGGTACGACCACATTTAGTGGAAATGCAACAAGACGAAGAGTTAGAATCTTTGACCAAGACCAAACTGCTGCAATATCATCATGGCCAAGAGATTGGATTTCAACACATACTGCAGAGTCTATTCAAGTAAGAAGACAAGAAGTTGTAACCGTTGCATCTAACGAAGTCCAATTATCAACTGGTTCAAATGGAGTATTCGGTGCAAAGAATACAGATAACTTTACAATTGCAGTTATAGAAGCTGCAACAGGTTATGCACAAGGAGACCTTCTAAATGTAGAAGACTTTGGTGGTTCACCACAATCTTCAGGTTCAGGTCAGACATTAACATTGACAGGATTTGATTCTGCTGATAATGGTGCAGTTCTTAGAGTCACTTCTACTATCACAATTACCGACCCAGTTAACAGAGACAAAACAATAAGACCTGCAAGACTACTTAAAGTTGGTTCTGCAAGAAGTGCTGGTGGAAAATATGGTACTGCATATGACGATAGAGAAATATCGTTAGGTGTTGCAGATACATTTAAAATCAGAGGAATCTATGAGGGAGTTGGAGGAACAACACCTCTACCACCTAGTGCAACATTTACAGTGTCTAGTGGGACATTTGTAAACTATGAAAAATTTATTGGACAAACATCTAATGCACATGGTATAATAATAACAACAGGTGGAACAACATACTTCTATTATGTATCAGGAACATTTGTAGATGCAGAAACAGTTGTTGGTCAAACATCTAAAGCAGTTGCAACATTAAGTAATGTATCTCAAGGGTCATCAAACATAACATCTAGATATTTCTTTGACAATGGTCAGAGAGATGGTTTCTATGACTTAGGAAAAATTACACTTAAGACTGGTTCTGCTAAACCTTCAAATCCTATATTGATTTGTTTCGATTACTTTACACCATCAGGAAGTGGAGACTTCTTTGATGTTGAATCATATGCATCAATAGACTATAGAGATATTCCAGTTTACTCACCAAACAAAGTTGACTTGGGTGGTTTAGAACCCGATGGAACATTCGAACTTTCAGATTCACTAGACTTCAGACCAGTTTGTGGTCAAATACTTGGTACATCTACATTCGGTAGTAATAATGCACAAGACCCAACAAGTCCAGTAAACTTATCAACAGATGCTCAATTTGCACCGTTTGGTTATACTACTGGTAGAAACTTTGAAGGAAGTAGAACAGGTATTTCTTCAACTGGTGCTAATGCAACAGACACACCAGTCACTGGTTCAAGTTTTGTTGGAGACATTTCATTCTTTGTTGGAAGATACGATAAAGTATTCTTACATAAATCAGGAAGTTTTCAAACTTCAGTTGGAACACCAAGTCTAACTCCTGCTAAACCAAAAGGAGTTGATGAGTCAATAGAATTATTTGAACTTTATGTTCCACCATATACCTTAAATCTCTCTAACATTAGAGTTAGGTCACAAGACCATAGAAGATTTACAATGAAAGATGTGGCAAGAATTAATAACAGAGTCACAAACTTAGAAAGAATTACTTCTTTATCTCTATTAGAGAAAGATACACAAACAAAACAGATACTAGATACAGATGGACTAGATAGATTTAAGTCAGGTTTCTTAGTAGATAACTTCAGAGGACATAGAGTTGGAGATGTTAACCATCCCGATTACAATATTGCTATAGATACTAAACTAGGTGCAATGAGACCTAAATCATATCAACAGTTCTTTGACATATCTTTAAATACTGCAACATCATCTAGTTATACTAAAACTGGAGATTTGATAACACTACCATTTAGTGAATCATCTTTTGTAAATCAAGATAAAGCATCTAGAACAATCAATGTAAACCCATACAATGTATTTGCATTTATTGGAAATATTAAGTTAACGCCAGGCACAGATGTCTGGCAAGATACAGACCAACTACCCGAAGTAAGAATTAACAGAGAAGGAAACTTTGATGCAATTCAAGCATTGAATGACAATGCACTTGGAACAGTTTGGAACTCATGGCAGACAACATGGGTTGGAGAACCTACACAAGTTTCATCAGAAGTCGAATCAACTTCTAATGGCTCATGGAATGGAGACCCAACACAAGGTGGTGAATGGATTGCTGGACAACAAATCACAAGAGAAATTACAGAAACAGTTGAAACACAAACAAGAACTGGTGTCACAACAAGTGTAGTAGAAGACTTTGTAGAAACAAGAAACGATAGAGTAGTAAGTGTAACACTTATACCATTCATGCGTGCTAGAACAATTGAGATTGATGCAGATAACTTAAAACCAAATACAAACCACTATGTGTTCTTTGACAACATGAGAGTGGATGAATACACTAGACCATTTAGTGCAACATATTCACAAGATGGTGGAACAACAGCAACATCATTCTTAAAAACAGATGGAAACGGAAGACTTCGTGCATACTTTGATTTACCTAATACAGATAGACAAAGATTCCCAACAGGAATGAGAGAAGTTAAAATAACTTCAAGTTTCTATAACTTAAGTAATCCACCTTCAAGTGGAACTGAAATATATCAAGCACAAGGGTTATTACAATCTTCACAAACTGAAGTTGTATCAACAAGAAATGCAAGAGTTATAACTGGTTCTACAACTGGTGAAAGAACAATAACAAGAAGAGGTGAGATGTTGAATACTGAAGTGTTTGATGCTACTGCACCTATTATACCTATTGATATTGTTCCACCAGTAATAATAGACCCACCTATTTCGTCTCCAATACTACCTCCAGTTAGTCTTCCACCATTGCCGATTGAACCACCATTACCTCCATTTATAGGTATTGGTAGAAGAAGAAGGTTTGAAGATTTTGAGATGAGATTTGACATGGAGGATATGGAACCAAGATGGAGAGACCCTCTTGCACAATCATTCATGGTAGAATCAAACGGTGGTATGTTTGTATCTTCAATAGATGTGTTCTTTGAAACAAAGGATGCAACACTACCTGTATCTGTAGAAATCAGAAATATGGTAAACGGATATCCTGGCCAGTTGGTCATGCCATTCTCTATTGCAACTAAGACACCTTCACAAGTTAACACTTCAACAGATGGTTCTGTTGCAACAACATTTACATTTGATTCACCAGTGTATCTAAAACAAAACCAAGAGATGTGTTTTGTTGTATACTCAAATTCAAATGAATACAATGTGTTTATTTCAAGAATGGGTGAAACAGACCTTGCAACAGGACAAACAATTGCAGGACAACCATATGCTGGTTCATTGTTCATGTCTCAGAATGCATCCACATGGACTGCAGAACAAACTGATGACTTGAAATTTAATCTTAAGAAATGTCGTTTTGATATTACTAAGACACCTCTTCTTAAATTTGATAATGACACATTACCAGTGCATACATTACAGAATAATCCAATTGAAACATTTAGTGGACAAAACTATGTAAGAGTGATAAACTATTTTCATGGAATGTATAGCACATCATCCAATACGACTGTAGCAGGTGTAGTTGGAGATAAGAGTGGTGCTGTATTGACTATTGGAACACCAGTAGTATCAGGAACACCTGTAAACGGAACTTATACTAATGTTGCAACTACTACTACTGGAAGTGGAGTAGATTGTACAGTTGATGTTGTTGTTACAGATAATGCTATATCATCATGTGTTATTAGTGGAACTGGAAGTAATTATACTACATCAGATTCATTAACCATAACAAACTTTGATGGTGGAACTGCAGATGCAACTATTGCTATTGATTCTATTGGAGAGACACTAGGTGGTATTCCAGTAGATTCTATCAATTCAACATTTACTGCAATTGCAAATATTTCTATAGATTCATTTACAGTAATTCCCGACTTATCAGCATTTGATTTAAAAGCAGGATATACTGCAGACAATAATACACTAGGTGGTGGAAGTGTTGCAACTTCATCAAGAGATTACTACTTTGATTCATTACATACAATGATTCCAAGTACACAAGTTGAAGGAACAAGAATTGTCTCATCAGTAAACTTGACTCCTGCAACTTCACCCGAAGCATACATAAACGGAACTGCATATACTAAGAGACTTGATAATGACTTTATCACTTTGAATGATAATGCATTCTTAGGTTTCCCAAGTATGGTTGCATCATCAATAAATGAAACAAACGAAATGAGTGGTGGTAAATCATTTACAACTGTATTACAAATGCAGTCGTTCAATAATAACATTTCACCAGTTGTAGATGTATCAACCATTGGTGTGATTGCTATTGGAAACAGATTAAATCAAATCAACAGTTCTAGTGACCTAGCAATTGCAAGTGACTATGTATCATCTACAGAAAGTGATGCAGACAATAATGCAATGATATATTGTACTAGAAAGGTAAATCTAAAAACTCCTGCATCATCCGTTAAGGTTATTGCAGATTTCTTTAGACCACCAACTACAGATTTAAAGGTTATGTATAAAGTGCTATCAAATGATGATTCAACACCTTTTGATGAACTAGATTGGAGATACTTCAATACAGATGGTTCACCCGACATAACTACAGAAAGAGATGCAAGAAACTTTAAAGAATATGAGTTTACTGCAGAGAACTTACCCGAGTTCAGTGCATTTGCAGTTAAAATAGTTGGACAAGGAACAAACACTTCAGTAGTACCATTGGTATCTGCTCTTAGGTGTTTAGCACTTGCATAATGAAAGTAGAAGGACATAGTAATCTTATAAGAGATGAACATTCTTCTGCTATTGTAAGTACAGATTATAATGGATATCTTGCAGTAAAGAAGAGACGTGAGTTGCAAAAGAAAACGACAGAGGACATAAATACATTAAAGGAAGAGATGGGAGAGATTAAAAATCTACTTTCAGACTTAATAGAGAAATTACATGGCAAAGACAGTTAATCAGTTTAGTACTATAGAAGACTTCAGAAAGAAGTATAACGAACTTGCAATTGATGTAGGGGATAAGAGTGGATTAAGAACAACCAACTCTTCTACATTAGTTGATGCAGTAAATTCACTAGAAGATAAATCTTTCTTCTTCCAAGAGTTTGTTTATGTTGCAACTGCTGGACAAACTTCTTTTGTTGGGGACGATTCATTTGGAAACTCATTGGAGTTCCGTGCAAATAGAATCCAAGTATTCAAAAATGCACAACATTTAATTGAAGGAACAGACTTCACAATTAGTGGTGCAAGTGGAAACAAACACACTATTATAACTTTAACTTCAGGTGCAACTGTATCTGATAAAATTGTAATCTATTCATTTACAGGTTCTTACTTAGGAACAAACATTGGTGCAGGTAGTGGAGTTGCAGGACAGTTTACAGAGACTGCTGCAAACACTATTTACAATATCAATGATTCAGGTGTTATTCTAAATGGAGAAGGTTCTCCAAATCAAACAACATCATTACAGAGTGGATTCAATATCCAACTTGCAGGAAAGACTTATGCAGAAGATGACATAACACTTGCAAGTGGTAAAACTTTAACAGCATCAACACTAACAGATGGAACTGCATCTATTTCAGGTGGAGTTGGAACAGGTTTTAGTTCTATAACATCAACATCATTAGTGGGTGCATTGACAGGTAATGCAACAACATCATCAACAACATCTTCTATATCAAACCATGCAGTAAGTGGTTTGAGTGATGTACAGACTAGTTCACCACAAAATGGACAATTGATGGTTTGGAATAATTCTGAAGGATATTGGGAAAACCAAAATGCAGCTGCAACTTATACAAATGAAGATGCAATGGATGCTGCTGCTGGAATGATTACTAGTGCAACACATAGTAATATAACTGTAAGTTATGATGATGCAAATAACACACTGGCATTTTCTGCAGCTGCACAATATGGTGATTCAGATGCAAGAGGTGCTATCTCAGGTGGAGATGGTTTGACTTATAACTCATCTAATGGTGTTATGGGTGCAAATACCTCAAATGGTATCACTACAAACTCAGACAATATTGTATTAGACTATGAAGTCGTTAGTTCTGCACCAACTGTTGTTGGTTCAACATCAACTGGACACTTATGGTTCGTCATATAAGATTATGCTATGTCAGATGAAATTTATATAAACACTGGGACAACGATACAACAACCCTTTAATCAGAGAAACCCTGCACAAGGAACTTCTCCAACAGTTGCACAAAGAACTGCTCAACAACCTGCAATTGCACAACAACCAGGCACGTATGATAACAGGTCTCCTTTTACATATAGACACCCTGCAAATGGACAACAACCCTACATAGCAAATGCTCAACAACCGTATCCATATATTGCTAATGCACAAAATCCTTATCCTGCTAATGCACAACAACCGTACCCATACATTGCTAATGCACAACAACCGTATCCTTACATTGCAAATGCAAGACAACCTTACATAGCAAATGGACAACAACCTTATCCGTACATTGCAAATAGTCAAACCCCTTATCCAGCAAATGCTCAGCAACCTTATCCGTATCCTGCAAATGCTCAACAACCGTATCCATATATTGCTAATGCACAAAATCCTTATCCTGCTAATGCACAACAACCTTATCCGTATATTGCAAATGGACAACAACCATATTCATATAATCAACCATCAACATATAGTAGACAAGGAACTGGTGTAACGAATGTAACATATACTGAAACATTAACTGCCCAAGATACACTTAGTTTTAGTGGACATGGAGACAATCATATTAGATTTGATGTAGCTAATGTAAGTAGTAGAAGTTTTGACATTATAGATGGTAAAATCAACTTTCTTATAACTATTTCTACATCGGGGTCTAATACTATTTTTAATATGGATGTTCGATATCAATCTCATTTTGCTGATGGATTTGATGGTTTTGTTGGAGTTAGTGGAAGCCCGCCATCTATATCATTACCAACAAATGGAACCTACAGAGATGTATTCCAATACTCGTTCCCAACATCAACAGCACCCACAACTTTTGGATACGAAGAAACGGATGCACCAATTTTTACTAAGTTTCCAAATTATTCAACAAATTCTGTAAGTCAGAGCTGGGGAACAGGTGTTGGTTCTACGTACACTTTATCCGAAGGAACTACTAATTCTACAGTAGCAAATGACACCTTTGCATTTGCTTTGAGTTTCAGCCATTCTAGAGCCCCTAGTGGAAGTACTACCTTTAGTGGTTATGGAGAAGGTAGTGTTGCATTTGACTTGAAATTTAACAGAAGTGGATTTCCTGAATTAGCATCAGAAGAAATACATGTGATGGCAACATTTGAAAATGAGTATTCTGGCTCTGGCGGTGGAGGGCCCTTATAATGCCTATTTGGACATCAAGCCCATTTCCGTATCCGTATATTGCTAATGCTCAGAGCCCTGCAATAGGTCAAACTCCTTTTACATATAATAGACAAGGACAAACACCTTTTACATATCAAGCACGACAACCTAGTACATATGCAAGACAAGGTCAAACACCGTTTACATATCAAGCAACAGGAAGAAACCCGTTTACATATCAAGCACGACAACCTAATACATATGATGCAACAGGAAGAATACCATTTACTTATCAGAACAGAAGTCCATTCACATATGAAACACAAGGTCGAACTCCTTTTACATATAATAGACAAGGTCAAACACCTTTTACATATCAAGCACGACAACCTAGTACATATCAAGCAACAGGTCGAACACCATTTACGTATCAGAATAGGACTCCAATTACATATAGGCATCCTGCATCAGCACAACAACCTTATATTGCAAACTCACAAACTAATGTTGTATATCAAGTTACCTATAATACACCTTATACATTCCAAGCACCATACATATATCAACAACCTTCAATTGCAACTAGAGCTATAGGGCCAGTTGCAAAAGTTAAGGGTGTATATGTAAATGACAATGGAACTCTTAGGAAAGCACAACAAGTATATGCAAACGATAGTGGAACTGTAGAAAAAATACATCAGTCTGTACCGACTTCTCAGTTTAGTAATTAAAAACGCATAAATAGTTATATGGCTATACTTGCAAACATTTTTATCGACCAAGGAACAGACTTCAGTATTACAGTAGATGTAACCGATTCTGCAGGTGATGTGTTGGATATGACTAATTACACTTCTGCAGGTCAAATAAGAAAAACATACACTTCTTCAACTGTTAGTGCAACCTTTACCACAAGTATTAATGCAGCTGCAGGACAAGTCACATTATCTTTAAACGATACCACAACTTCAGGATTAGAAGCAGGTAGATATGTTTATGATTTAAATATTACGTCAGGTGGTGGACAAACCACAAGAGTGGTTGAAGGACAAGCAATAGTTACCCCAGGCGTCACGAGGTAGATTATGTCAAACATTAAAGGAACATTAAGTAGAGTTGCCACAATAGGTGGTAGAGTAGCAGGAACAGGAAATGTTCGTGCAAAACAAGTTGCAATAGGCTCAGGTTCAAGTGGAACTGATTTAAGTCAAAAATCTCTCAACGAATTATCAGATGTAAATGCATCAGAAACAGATGATGGATTATTATCTTATGATGCATCATCAGACAAGTGGACAACTACTACAAATTTAGACGGTGGAACATTCTAGTTGTCTAAATACTAATACAAAAATCAAGGTGTCAATCAGTGAGACACGACCCACATAGTGAGTGGACAGGTACATAATGTAATCACGACTCGGACAGTGAAGAGTCAAAATATAACAATTAATTTTTATAGGAAATAAAAATGGCAACAGTAATTCAAATTAAAAGAAGTACGGGTGCAACAGCTCCAACGACATCAAATTTGTCAGAAGGGGAATTAGCATACGTACAGGATAGAGCGAATTCAGGTGCATCAGCAAAACTATATATTGAATCTATAGATTCTGACAACAGTACTGCATTAATCCACTCAATCGGTGGTAAGTATTATACAGATATCTTAGAAGGTTCATCTGCAACTCCTGCTAACTTAAAAGTTGGTAATGGTTCAACTGCAGGTGCAAGTGTACAGTTATTGGAAGATTCAGACAACGGAACAAACTTCGTTGCATTGAAAGCTGCCGATACACTAGCTGCATCAACAACTTTCGTTCTACCAACAGCAGACGGTTCTGCAAACCAAGTGATTGGTACTGATGGTTCAGGAAACTTATCTTTCTTGTCAACAACATCAACACTTGCAGGTGCAGACGACACTAATATCACATCACCATCAGACGGTGGTATGTTATTATATGATGCAGATACATCAAAATGGATTGATAATGTAATGTCAGGTGATGCTACTTTAGCAGACACAGGTGTTTTAACACTTGGTTCTGATGTTGTAGACGGAACAAACATTGCAGACGATTCAATCGACTCAGAACATTTAGTAGACGGTGGTATTGATACAGCTCACATTGCTAACTCAGCAGTAACAGTAGGAAAAATCGACTTCTTAGTAGACGAAGACAATATGGTCTCCGACTCTGCAGTTAAAGTTCCTTCTCAACAATCTGTTAAAGCATATGTAGATTCACAAGTGACAGCACAAGATTTAGATATGGCTGGTGATTCAGGAACTGGTGCAGTCGACTTAGACTCACAGTCAATCACATTTACTGGTGGAACTGGTGTAACAACTTCTGTTTCAGGTCAAGCAGCGACTTTCGCTATTGGTCAGGCAGTAGGTACAACAGATAACGTAACTTTCAACAACGTATCAGTTGATGGAACACTTACATCTGATGACATCACTGCAACTACAATGACTGCAAGTGGAAACGTAGTTGTGACTGGTGACTTAACCGTTAACGGAACAACAACAACAGTAAACTCTACAACAGTAGAAATTGCAGACCCTGTATTTGAAATCGGTGAATCAACTTCAGACGATAACTTAGACAGAGGTATTAAATTTAACTGGCACAATGGTTCAGCTGCAAAGATTGGTTTCTTTGGTATGGACGATACAGATGGTACATTTAAATTTATATCAGATGCAACAGATTCATCTTCAGTCTTCTCAGGAAGTGTTGGTGATGCAGAATTTGGTGGTTTAACAGTATCAAGTCTAACATCATCAGGTAATTTATCAGGTGTTGGTCTTGCATTAAGTGGTTCAATCACTTCATTAGACGGTGCAGCTCCAACAGCTGGACAGTTAATGATTGGTAATGGTTCTAATGGAGACATGGAACTTGCAACTTTAACTGCTGGTGAAGGAATGGATGTAACTAACGCTGATGGTGCAATCACTATTTCAGGTGAAGATGCAACAGTCACTAATAAAGGTATTGCGTCATTTGACACTAATAACTTTACAGTTACTTCAGGCGCAGTTGCAATTACAGCAATAGACGGCGGTTCATTCTAATATAGGAGAAACAAATGGCAACAGTAATCCAATTCAAAAGAAGTGCTACTCAAAATAGTGTTCCTGCAACTAGTGATTTATCATTAGGTGAATTAGCAGTAAACACTTATCACGGTAGATTCTATACTGAAAAAAATGATGGTTCCGCTGCCATAGTCGAAGTCGGGTCTAACCCATCTTCACTAACTATTAATGACGCATTAACTTTTCCAACAAGTGATGGAACAAGTGGACAATTATTGTCTACTAACGGAAGTGGAACACTAGGTTTCACCGATGCTCCATCTAGTGGACTAACTCAGTTCTATTATGCAGTTACGAGTTCAACTCAAACTGTATTTACGGGTTCTGATGATAATTCTGCAACTTTGAGTTATACTCTAGGTTTAGAACAAGTCTATCTAAATGGTGTGAAGTTAGTAAGTGGAGACGACTATGTCACTACTTCAACTTCTACTATCACATTGCAGGAAGATGCTGTACAAGGAGATGTACTTCAAGTAGTAGCTCAAACTTCAATATCAAATTTGGTGCAAGGATTTTTCACTTCATCAAGTTTAACAGCAACCACTGCTGACCAAGTATTGAGTTCTAACGGTGTAGGTAATAAAGCAATCAAGTATGTCATAATGGCATCACATGCATCTGCTGGTACTCATGCTGCTGAAGTATTATTAATTAACGATGGTACAAATGCATATTTTATTCAATATGGTGATGCATTCTCAAATGCCTCTCTATTCACTCTTTCAAGTGATGTAGATTCAGGTAATATGAGATTGTTAGTCACACCTGCGAATACAAATACTTCATTTTCAACCTTTCAAATTAGATTAACATAAGGAGAATCATAAAATGGCTAAAACAAATAGTTTTAAAATCGCTGAGTTGATTCGTGCAATTGAATATGATGTCAGTAATGATGTCATAGTCACAAGCAAGATTGTTAACTCTAAAACATCAAAAGCAGGAAATTTAACAACAACTGCAACTACAGAAGTAGCATTAGACACTTTTGCACATGCCTCATTTAGGGCTGCAAGATATGTCATTGCTATGAAAGAAGGGAGTGATTATCACTCTACAGAAGTTGTTCTTGTTCATGACGGTTCTGCCGTCACGTTGACTGCTTATGGTACATTGAAATCATCTACATTGGCAACTTTTGATGCTGATATAAATGGTGCAAATGTAGAATTGAAAATTACACCATCAAGTGCTAGTTCAACTGTAACAAAGTTTGACAGAACATTGATAGAAGCGTAACAACTTATTATATAATTATAAAGGGACTCTTCGGAGTCCCTTTTTTTGTTAACCACATTTCAAAAACCATAAATAGTTCTTATTATAGGAACTAAATATAACCATGGCTACTACTTCAAAATTCATTGCAGATATAGGGATAAAGACTGATTCAGATTTACAGATAGGTGGTAATACTACTATTGATGGAAATGCAACTGTCTCAGGAAACCTAACAGTAAATGGGACTAGTACAACCATCAATGCAACAACAACATCTGTTGAAGATAATATGTTGGAACTTGCAAATGCAAACACCTCTTCAGATACCTTAGATATTGGTATATACGGAAACTATGATGATGGTTTATCCGATGGTGGTGCTACAGAATATACAGGTCTTTTCAGAGATGCAAGTGATTCAACTTGGAAACTCTTTGATGGTTTAGAGGTTGCACCGACTACAACAGTCAATACAAGTGGTTCAGGATATACTCTTGCAGACTTAACCGTTGGGGATTTAACTGCAACAACTTTAACTGCAACCAACGGTCTTACAGGGTCTTCTATCACCTATCCTACATCAGATGGAACAAACGGTCAAGTAATCAAAACAGACGGAAGTGGGACATTGACATTCGGTGATATCCCAGCAGGATATACTGATTCAGACGCTAGAAGTGCAATAAGTGTTAGTGGTGATTTATCTTATAATTCTTCAACTGGTGTTATATCATATTCAGATTCAGATACAACATATACTGATTCGGACGCTAGAGGTGCAATAAGTGCTGGAACTGGAATATCATATAATAGTTCTACAGGTGTTATCACAAATACAGTATCTAATACTGATACGACATATAGTGCTGGAACTGGATTATCTTTATCGGGAACAACATTCAGTAGTACTATAACTCAATATGCAGATTCAGACGCCAGAAGTGCAATAAGTGCTGGAACTGGAATATCATATAACTCCTCAACTGGTGTTATTACAAATTCTTCAACTGCAGACGGAATAACTACAAGTGGTTCAAATACAATTATTCAATCACCCGATGATACAAGTGTTATTCACGTAAACAACTCTGCAGAAGTTGGCATCGGCACTGTAGACCCAACTGCAAAACTTCACGTTGATGGAAATATGTTACTTAACACTGGAAGTCCCGATTTATATCTTGGAACTGGTAATGGACATTATAACTGGAGAATTGCAGCTCAAGAAGTTGTCAATAAAGGATTTGAAATTGCAAGTGGAACTACCGCCGAGGGTTCAACTGCACCAAGTGATACATACACAACTAGATTTACAGTTCTTGGTGATAATGGTGATGTTGTAATTGGTAACAGTGGTGGAGTAGCAAGAAGAGATTTAGGTTCTAATACTGCACCCGTATTATCCTTAGAGGGTACTTTCCCTGCTCACAATTTAAGAGATACTAGTGGAACAGGTGCATTCTATGGAATAAATGGTGATACAATGTATCTCGGTGGACATACTGGAACTGCATTATTTAATCATTATGTAAATGGTTCACCACAATTAGAATTAAGAATAAACGGAAACACTCAACCAAATCAACCGTCATTCTTCTGTTATCCTTCTTCATCTTTCAGTGCAAGTGGTGGTTCATTGAAATATACATTTGATTCAGAGGCACACGACTCAAACAACGAATACAATCATACCACTGGAAAATTTACTGCACCAACAGCAGGAAGATATATGTTCTTGTGTAATTTAGCAATACAAGCTTCTACTAGTGAATTGACTTATATAGGTATTGGTGTTAGAAAAAATAACACTGGAAGTGTATACTTTGGTGGTTGGGGAGATAAACAGGCAACCAGTAATTCTCATTACGCACAAGCAAGTTCATCAATAATTATGTATCTTGCACAAGGTGATTATGTGGAACTCTACATAGAACTATCGGGAACTCATTCAGTATTGGGTGGAAACAGTGGTGCATACACAAGATTTTGTGGACAATTATTATCATAGGAAATAAAAAATGGATTATACAATAACATTAACAACAACAGAACAGAAATCATTGGAATACATCACACCTGATGTGGGTGATTACATAACAAATTTCTCTACAGAAAGAGCAAGACTTGCAAAACTAGAGATTCTTTCTCTATTAGTTGCACATTGTAATGCAAATAGTGTTGCACTTGCAGTCGGTGAAGATGCACAAATACTTCAAGCATACGAACTTGGAGTTGTAAGTGCAGCTTCATCAGAAATTCCTAGTGCTGGAACATTAGACTAAAAAAACTTGCATATTTCGTAAATACATTGGGGTTTAGAAGGTCTACATCTACTAAATAAATGTGTAGATTTCAATAACCATTTAGACAGGACACCAAAAAATGGCAACACAAAACAAATTTGTTATAGAATACGGACTTACAGTTGGTTCAACTGAAGTAATTACATCATCAGGAAAGATTGTTGCAGCTGCAATATCTGATTTAACAACCGACAACCTTACAGAAGGTTCAAGCAATCAGTACTATGCTAATTCATTAGTAGACACTCACTTAGCAGACGCAACTTCATCTAAAACTTTGAACAATGTTCAAATAGACGGAGGTAGCATCTAATGGCAGGTGAAAAGAATTTTAATATCAAAAATGGTTTATCCATTGGTGGTGTAGAGGTAATTGACTCCAGTGGTAATATTGCTGCAGGTGGAGTAGGTGCAGCGGTTCAAGAAGCAATCGCAGACAAGATTGGTGGAATACTACAAGGTAGTGGTTCAACAACAGTCACATATGATGACTCTGCAGATACAATCACAATTTCATCAACAGGTAAAACAGAAGAAGAAATACAAGACATCATTGGTGCAGCTATTGTTACTAATGGTACTCACAGTGGTATTACAGTTGCATACGATGATGCTGGTGACGGTGCAATCGATATAACAGTTGGAACACTTAACCAAAACACTACAGGTAGTGCAGCTACATTAACTACTCCAAGAGCAATCCAAGGGGTTAACTTTGATGGTAGTGCAGATATAACAACATTGACTGCAGGAACAGGTGTTGGGGTTTCAGGAACTGAAGTCTCAATCGGACAAGCAGTTGCAACTTCAGACAAACCTTCTTTTGCAGGTATTACATTAACTGCTGACTCAGATATTACTGGTCATATTGTACCTACTGCTGATGTCACATACGACTTAGGTTCTAGTTCATACCAATGGAGAGATATCTATGTTGGGCCTGGTTCATTATACGTTAATGGACAACAAGTGGTTTCAGATAACTCAGGAACAATTACTATTTCTGCAGATGATGACCAAAATGTTAGTGTTCAAACAGGTGGTTCAGGTGACATCGAATTAGATGCAACTGGAACAGGTAATATACAAATTAAAGCACCTATGCAGATACAAGCTTCAAATGCTATATCTTCATCAGACGGAAATGCAATTCAATTTTCAAACTCAATTGATGTAGATGCAATCGAGTCAAGAAGCACAGACACTAACTTAGTGTTAACAGGAAATGGAACAGGTAATGTCACATTAAATGACGATGTTGCAATCACAGGAAACTTAACAGTTTCAGGAACTACAACTACAGTTAATTCAGAAACTATCTCACTTGCAGATAACATTATTGCATTAAACAGTAATTTCACTTCAGGTTCACCAACAGAAGACACTGGTATCAGTGTGACTCGTGGTGGTTCTTCTGCTAAGACACTTCTTTGGGACGAAACAAATGATAAATGGACAGTAGGTTCAGAAACTTTTGTTGCAGCGACCTTCGAAGGTGCATTAACTGGTAATGTCACTGGTAATGTCACTGGAAGTTCAGGCTCAACAACAGGTAATGCTGCTACAGCAACTGCACTTGCAACTTCAAGAACAATTGGTTTAAGTGGAGATGTTTCAGGTTCAGGTTCTTTCGATGGAACAGGAAACCTTACAATCACAGCAACTATTGCAGATGATTCACATAATCATACAATTGCAAATGTTGATGGATTACAGACTGCATTGAACACAAAATATGAAAGTGGTTCAAATGTATCATTAGGAACTATTGCTTCAGGTGCAATTACAATCACCAATGCAACAAATGCTGGTGGAACTGCAAGAAATATGTACCAATCAACATCAGCACCTGCGAGTGGTGATGGTGCAGTTGGTGATATGTGGATTCTTTACTCCTAATATAGGGGTTTAGGGTCTTTATAAATACTAACAATAATTAATGGATAACTAAATGGCAACAGGTTCACAGAAGGTTAAAACACCAACGGGTTGGAATGCAACTCAAGGTGCATGGGTAAAAACTGGTTCTACTACTTGGAAAGCAGTAGACCAAATATATGTTAAAACACCTACAGGGTGGAATAATGCATCAGGTCAAACTAATGTACAACAACCGTACCCATACATTGCAAATGCACAAAATCCGTACATTGCTAATGCACAACAACCGTACCCATATATTGCAAATAGTCAGACTCCATATATAGCAAATGCACAGCAACCGTACCCATACATTGCTAATGCACAAAACCCATATATTGCAAATGCACAACAACCTTATCCGTACATTGCAAATAGTCAGACTCCATATATAGCAAATGCACAGCAACCTTATCCGTACATAGCAAACAGTCAGACTCCATACATTGCATCTGCACAACAACCTTATCCGTATATTGCTCAAGCTCAGAGTCCATATACTGCTAGCGCACAATCACCGTCTATTGCTCAAGCAAGACAGCCAGGCACTGCAAGACAACCTAATAATGCTCAGAATCCGTACATTGCAAATGCTAGACAACCTTATATTGCAAATGCTAGACAACCCTACATTGCAAATGCTAGACAACCAAATAATGCACGTCAACCGAATAATGCAAGGCAACCGTTTACGTTCCAAAACCCATTTACGTTCCAAGCACCATTTACATATAATGCAAGGACACCATTTACATATAATGCAAGGACACCGTTCACATACAATGCAAGGTCACCATTTACGTTCCAAGCACCGTTTACGTTCCAAAGTCCAGTTATAGCTAATATGAGAATACCTATACCATATCCGTTTGGAGGGTTTTTGAAATTCTCAAACAATTCACCAAATCCGTTTGAGCCTTAAGTCGATGAAATATAATACTAATACAAATGGAGTTATAAAATGCCTATAGGATTCATACAGTTTCCGAGTTCGTCAAACGCAAACCAACCGAATAATGCACGTCAGCCGAATAATGCACAACAACCGTACATTGCAAATGCAAGACAACCATACATTGCAAATGCAAGGCAACCGTATATTGCTAATGCAAGACAACCGAATAATGCTAGACAACCTAATAATGCTCAGAATCCGTTCACGTTTCAGAATCCGTTTACGTTCCAAGCACCATTTACGTATGATGCAAGAACACCGTTTACGTATAATGCAAGGACACCTTTTACGTATAATGCAAGGGCACCTTTTACGTTCCAAAACCCGTTTGCTTATCAAACACCGTTTACGTATCAACATAGAAGTCCTTCTACTTACATTTTTGCTAACCCTATAACATATGATAGACAGGGTAGATTCCCATTTTCGTATAATAATAGACAGCCAGGCACATATGCAAGACAAGGTCAAACACCATTTACTTATCAAAACAGACAGCCAGGCACATATGCAAGACAAGGTCAAACACCTTTCACATATCAAAACAGACAACCTAGTACATATGCAAGACAAGGTAGAACACCATTTACGTATCAGAATAGACAGCCAGGCACATATGCAAGGCAAGGTCAAACACCATTTACGTATCAGAACAGACAACCTAGTACATATGCAAGACAAGGTAGAACCCCTGTTATTAGATGGGATAATGATTTGAGTAATAACTGGCCAGCAACACCCGTTACCAGTTAAACACTAAATAAGTGTGTAAAACACTTAACAGTTAGATATATTATGTTAGAAACAATCACGTCTTTTGAAGAATTTGAATCCAAAGTACCCGATATTGACTGGGATGTAATAACCCATAGAGAATTAAATGAACTTCCAACTGTTCAGTTGGGCCGAATGAAAAATGTCTTAGATATGTCAGAAGAGGACAAGGAACTTCTTGTCTTTTGGAAAGAGATATTTGAAAAGAAACTCCCACCATTAAAAAAGTTTGTATGGGGTGATATACTAGAAAAAAGACAAAACAAAGAGTTTATTGGTTTCAATGGATTGAATAATGAATCCCATGTCTATAATAAATTTTTACCACATGGATTTACATGTGAAAACTTTGACCATGAAAGAATGTATAGTGGAATGGGGATAGAAACATTTAAAGATGGTAAAAATGTTGTCGATATAAGAGACTTAACTGAATTGACAGAGGAAGATAGATTAATTGAAAATGGTCAAGACCAGTTAAGTTCAATGTATTATCATGCAAGTAAGGCTCATTGGTTAATTCAAAGTATACAAGAAGAAGGACTTCGAGCACCCATTCAAGGATTTACAGTTAAACATCCAAACAATCAACTTTCACTTCAAATACATCCAGGCTCAATTCGTTCAGGGTGTTTTGAGGAGATGGAAGACCCAACCCATGAACTTTTAATATTTGATACACAAAACTCTCTTCCACATATAGACCCAGTTTCTATAGAAGAAATATTAGAGTATTGGGGCAAAAAGATAGAATCGAAAGGACAAAACCCCGAAGTTGGGTTATTATACACTAGAGGTATTGTAGAGTGGCAAGTGGCCTTTACAGGTATAGACTTCAGAGAAGATGTATATGCACATGCTAAAAAAGTTCACACACTTTCAAAAGGCAAACCATTAAACATTTATGTAGGATATGATTCAACACACAATGGTTTAGAAAAAGTTTGTGTAGAATCTATTCGTGATAGTATACATAAGGGATTGAGCATGGGTAAACTGGTGGAGACGACAAGGTTTACACCCGAAATTAAATTACTTGACATTTCTAAACTTCCCGATTATAATAGAGAGTATGCAAATCAATCTACCGAATTTACTTACAGCAGATTCTTAATACCACATTTAGAAAACTATGAAGGATTTAGTATCTTCGTAGATGATGATTTCATATTTAAAAAGAACTTATTACCCATGTTCTATTATCTAAACCCCGATGATGCTGTTGCATGTATTCAATATCCACAATACAAACATGACAGTGTTAAGTTTGATGGAGAGGTTAATATAGACTATCCTAAAAAGTTATGGTCTAGTATGATGATATTCAATAATGGACATGAAGATTGTAAGAAGTTGACACCCGAAGTTGTTAACACTTGGACTGGTAAACAATTACATCAATTTGAGTGGACAGATAAGATAAGTAAGATACCCGAAAAGTATATCTTTGTTGAAGGATACGACAATCCTAAAGAGAAATGGAGATACAATGGAGTGCATTACACTAGAGGTGGCCCATGGATAGATGGGATGGATATAAGTGGTATAAATAATTTAGAGGTTTATGAAAAGTATAAAAACCTCTTGCAAAATAAAAAGGTATAGTATATACTGTAAGTGAGGACTTAAAAATGAATAATAACTGTTTTATATATACAGAAGAAAGTAAACTAATAATTAGAAAACCTAATGGATTACAATATGAATTTGATAATGTTGATAAGCCAGAACTTGGTTTTGACTATGATGTTATTGTTTACGATGACATAGAATTGAAAGTAATTAAGTGGGACGATTCAAAGTCTTGTTTTGATGAACAAGTCCAAACTCCTTTATCACCATCTGATATGGATGCTATTGAGAACTATATAGAACATTCAGAACCACCTATGGGAGTATCACTTTCAAATCAGTATTGTGAAGATATAACAAACTTCTGTAATGAACAGGTTAATATAACTTGTGACTGTACTGGATTTGATAATTTAACAGAAGTCCTCATTGCAGGAAGAGAGGGGTCTAACCACCCACAAAGAAGCAATGCAAGAAGTGTATTAGAGTTTTGTGATGCAATAGCATCTGTATCAGAACAAGTACAAATGGATATTCAATCTACAAGAGAAGACCATTTAAAAGACTTAGAAGAATATATGAGTTATATTCCTAGAGCTCAAACTCCAGTTGATGCTCCTAGATAATGAACTCAACCCCCGAAGTTATCTTCATAGATAAACCCTTTAGAGTTGAAACACTTCCTTTAAAGAATATCTATGTTTTAGATAATTGGTTGCCATCTTCACTCCATCATTTTTACGATACACAAATATCACGTGCAAATTTTTGGTCTAAAGGGAATGAAGTAAGAGGAGATAGTCCAACAGGATTACCTCATCATCAATTTTGGGGAGGAGCCATACTTAGTGGTTATGACAAAGATAAAAGACCTATGTCTGTAGACGACATAGAGGATAAATACACGTACTTTCCTAGATACCTTAATAGAAAATTGCAAACAGAATTTGGATTCAAGTGGGAGAGATTTCAATACATGGGATTAAATTCACAAACACAAGGATTACATGGAACTTGTCACCAAGACTGTTCACCCGAAGATGAGTGGAACATGTCATTCTTATACTATACAAATAAATTTTGGGAAGATGCTTGGGGTGGTGATTTAAGATTTTATTCAACAACAGAACACGGAATACATGCAAGAGACAACAACAAAGAGTTTGCATCAGTTAAGTTTAAACCAAATAGATTAATTATGTTTGATGGTAGAATACCACATGGTGCAGATGCACCAACAGCAAAGGCAAGATATGTAGATAGAAAGTCTGTTGTTGTTCGTGGTGATGAAGTCAGACTTGTAGATAAGGAGGAGTTTTACGATGCCAACGATAGACTTTCATACATATAATCCTACAACAATAAAAGATTTTAAACCCATACTTGCAAAAGATTTAGTTCCCGATTGGTGGAAAAAATCAAAGGTTGCAGAAGTTGTAAATGGGGTCAAACAACAAACTATAAGAGCATGTCCTGCAATGGATGATTGGTTAAAGATGGGTTGGTACTTATGTGCAAATAGAGATATGGAAGTCATACAAGGAATTTCTCATAAAGATGAAGAAGGTATTGGTTGGGCATCTGTTAGAGACTTAGATGCAGGAAACTGGTTAAAGGGTACATCCTCTTCTTCTCATCCACATACTCAACTTATGGATGGATTTTCATATATGGACAAGTCAGAAAACCCTCCAGTTAAAGATGCATTTAAAATGAGAAACCCATGGTGCATTACAACACCCGAAGGATATTCTACATTTTACTTAGACCCATTTCTGCATCAGAATAAATACTTTTCTACATGGCAAGGTGTAATTGATACCGATAAATTCAACAATGGTGTAGATAATGCACAAATCATTTTTTACCCAAAGGTTGACCATAATTTCACCATTCTTAAAGGAACACCTCTTTGTCAAATTATCCCCTTTAAGAGAGAAGAATGGGTTGGGACATATGCACTTAAGACTACAAAATCTGAAATGTTAAGTTCATCTCGTCTAACAACAGAAAGGGAAACGATAGGAATGCCAGAAGCATTCAGAATTTTGGGTGTTGAAGATAATAGAAGTGTCTCTGCAAAAACTGTAGGGCCTTATAAGAAGATGAAATATTGGAATCCTAAACAAAAATACTTTAATGAAGAGTCACCACCACCCGAGTGTCCTTATCATGTCAGTGAAGACTCACCCGAAATACAATTAGAATTACCTATAGGAGATAATGATGGCAGTTAGATTAATGTTTCCAACATATATTTTTCATAGAAATATGTTAAATGCTGGTGAGACTAGAGGGTTCTCAAAAGATTATTTAGTATTACTACAAACAGAAATCGATAGTATGAGAAGAAACGACCCAAAAGGTAGACAGATATCAAATCAATATACGGGATGGCAATCAAATGATGGGTGTGAATCATCTCCTATATTTCAAAAACTAATGAATGAAATTGTACACACCTTTAATGATGAAGTACTACCCTTTAATGGATTGAACCCAAATACTGCTAAAGTGTCTATAGGAAACTCTTGGGCAAATATTAATGATAAAGGTGCATGGAATATGCCACATAGTCATGCTGGTTGTTGGTATAGTGGTGTTTTTTATATAAAGGCAGATGGTGATGAAGGGGACTTAGTTATGATTGATGGTAGTGAAAAGGTTCTTTCTGAATTTCCTCCAAGTCAAAGAACTAATAATAACTGGAGGTTCACACCTACTAGTGGAGAACTTGTTCTATTTCCAAGCGGTGCAGTACATATGGTTGAACCAAATCAAACTGATAAAGAAAGATACTCAATATCATTTAACATAAATATGAACTATACTGAAGACAATGCAAACTTTGGTGATATTAATAACTATAATCCAAATGAATTTGTCTTTGATTTAGACCAAAATGGAAACCCCATAATGAGTTGATTATCCTAAATAAGGATATGGAAATAGTAATCGACACTCATCTATTATGGAATCTTATGATAACATTCGTGTTAGCACCACTAGGTTTTCTCATAAGAAATCTTTTATCTGAACAAAAGAGAATAGACATACTTGTTAACAAGACAAGAGAAGAGATGGCCAAAGAATATGTCACTAGAGAACAAATAGAAATAGACTTTGAAAGAATTATGGCTACTATGACAAGGATAGACGAAAAGATAGACCGTCTACAATCTAAGACTTACTTCCAAGAATAGACTTAAAATTCGTATAAATAGTATTATAGATTTAATACTGGAATACAATCATGTCAAAACCAAACTCGAAAGCAACATTCAAAGAGTATATCAAAAGAAAACTGGGTGCGCCAGTCTTAGAAATCAATGTGGATGATGACCAGTTTGATGACAGAATGGATGAAGCTCTACAATACTTTCGTGAATTTCACTATGAGGGTTCAATCAAGTGTTATCTAAAACATCAAATCACACAAGAAGAGATTGATTCGTTTAAGACAAATGAAACTCACAATGCAGCAACCACTGGAACTCAAGCAATTTCAAACCAAACATATGGTGAAGGACAAAACTATATAACACTACCCGAACATGTGTTAAGTGTTATACAAATATTCCCTTTCTCAAGTGGAACAACTTCTAATATGTTTGATGTTCAGTATCAGTTAAGACTTAATGACTTGTGGGATTTAACATCTACAAGTGTTCTTTACTATTCACAAGTACAATCACACTTATCTCTTTTGAATGATATCTTAGTGGGTCAGATACCGTTAAGGTATAATATGCATTCTAATAGACTTTACATTGACTATAATGCAAACAAATTAGTTGCAGGAGAGTTTATTGTTATAGAGTGCTACAGAAAGGTAGACCCTAATGACATGACTGATATCTATGATGACATGTGGTTAAAGAAGTATGCAACTGCACTTGTTAAGTATCAATGGGGAGAAAACCTTTCTAAGTTCTCAGGAATTGCACTGCCAGGCGGAGTGACACTTGATGGACAACAAATGAAAGACGAAGCAAAAGAAGAAATTTTAAGATTAGAAGAAGAGTCAAGACTGAACTATGAAATGCCAGTTCTTGATATGATGGGATAAGCTGAATGCCAACAAACGTATTTTTTAACCATGCAGTAGGAACTGAACAACATCTTTATGAAGATTTAGTTGTTGAGTCTATGCGTTTCTATGGCCATGAAACATTTTACTTACCAAGAGAGGTCGTAGAAGAAGACACCATTCTCAATGAAGATGTGCAATCTACATTTGGTGATGCATATTCAGTAGAAATGTATTTAGAAAATACAGAAGGATTTGAAGGAGAGGGAGACCTATTCAGTAAGTTTGGTGTTCAAGTAAAAGACCAAGCAACCTTTGTAATTGCATTGAGAACATGGGAACGATTCATATCACTAGACTCTAATCTTGCAACATCTCTAAGACCTAATGAAGGAGACCTAATCTACTTCCCTCTTAGTGGTTCAATGTTTGAAATTAAATTTGTAGAACATGAGAATCCATTCTATCAAGTTGGAAAACTATTTGTGTTCAAAATGCAGTGTGAACTCTTTGAATACAGTGGAGAAGATTTCGATACTGATGTTGGTATTATTGATGTTATAGAAAATCAAAATGCCTATGCATTAGACTTAACTATGAATAGTGGGTCAGGTTCTTACACTATAAATGAACCAGTGACACTTAATGGTACTGTAGTTGGAGAAGTATCTGCATGGTCAGGTGCAACAGAGAAACTAAATCTTGTACACAACACTTCAACACTTGCAGTTGGTGACACTATTGTAGGTTCTACTTCAGGAACATCTCGTACCATTAATGCAATTACAGATGTAATGACAATGGAGAATGATGGTCAAGCACAAAACAAAGACTTCGAAGATAAAGCAGATGGGTACTTAGACTTCTCAGAGACAAACCCATTCGGTGAGGTCACATAATGTTTGGGACTCATTTTTATCATGAAACAATTAAAAGAAGTGTATCAATTTTTGGAACACTATTCAATAACATATCTGTAGTAAAAAGAAAGGCAGACGGAACAGTACTTGCTAAAAGTTTAGTTCCTATTGCATATGGCCCTAATGCAAAGTGGTTGTCACGATTAAATCAAGAACCCGATTTAAATGATGGAAATAGAAGTCAAGTAAGTCTTCCAAGAATGGCATTTGAGATGAACTCGTTTGAATATGATGCAACTAGACAACAAAACAAACTTATAAGAACACAAAAGAATTTACTAGAAACTAGTGATACTGGTAAAAGAGGATTTCAATATGCACCAGCACCCTATAATATAGGATTTACACTAGGTATTCTTGCAAATCAAGTTAATGATGCAATCCAAATCGTAGAACAAATTGTTCCATATTTTCAACCCGAGTATACTGTGACTATGAATATGATTGACTCAATGAGTGAAAAGAGAGATGTTCCTATAACACTTAACAGTGTATCAATGGAAGACACATATGAAGGCAGTTTTGAAGACAATAGAATAGTAGAATACACTTTAGACTTTACAATGAAAGTTTACTTCTTTGGCCCTGTGTATACGGGAGAAGTTATTAAGAGTGTTATTGAAAGAGACTATGTCAATATAGATGCAGGTGGATTTACAACTTCACAAATAGATGCATCAGGTCTTGTTAAAGAGGTTAAACACTATGAACCTGCATTTGGAGAGGTTGCAAATGCAGTGTCTAATAGTACTAATGTGACCTTCCCAACTACAATAAATAGTAAGATAAGTGTGGGAGATGAAGTGTTTGGAACAAATTTATCAACCAACCCAACGGTCTCTAATATTGGTTCAGATAACCTTAGTGTAACATTAAGTTCTGCAGTCACTATTGATGCTAACACTACACTTAAATTTGTTGGTTCTGTAGACCCAAGTGATTCATTTGTTGTTGCAGAGACAGTTACATTTTATGATGACGGTACTAATTCTACATTTGCAGAAGATAAAGTCACCGATGCGAGTTAATATATGGCAAAAATTGAAGACCAATTAGATGATGTTCTAAACATTTCTAAAGAAATAAAACAAGAAACCCAAGTAGTTAAAGTCCCTCAAAGAGTTGAGAGCATGGAGAACGACTATAAGTATGGTCGTGAGACCCTCTACAGCCTCGTAGAAAGGGGTCAGGATGCAATCGATGGAATACTTGACTTATGCAAAGAAACGGAACACCCACGTGCTTACGAGGTCGCAGGACAACTTATAAAGACCGTTGGGGATACTGCAGAAAAGTTATTAGACTTGCAGAAAAAGATGAAAGATTTAAACAATGAGAATGAAGGAGTGAAGACTCAACATAACCATCTTTATGTTGGTTCAACATCAGAGTTACAGAAGTTCCTAAAGAAAGAGAATAAGAAAGATTAATGGTTAAACCCACAAATGAAGGATATCTTGGTAATAATTTAATCAAGAGAGCAGGTATTGAACAACAATACACTGAAGATGAGTTTAAAGAATACTTGAAGTGTTCTAAAGAACCCGTTCATTTTATAGAAAACTATTGTCAAATTATATCATTGGATGAAGGTCTTGTCAAATTTAAACTTCGTGGGTATCAAGGAAATCTGATAGAACACTATGATGAAAATCGTTTCAACGTAGTTCTTGCATCCCGTCAGAGTGGTAAATCAATCACTTCTTGTGCATATCTCTTATGGTATCTGTTGTTTCATCCCGAAGTCACTGTAGCAGTTCTTGCAAACAAAGGTGCAATTGCAAGGGAAATGATATCCCGTATTGTCACCATGTTAGAAAGTGTACCGTTTTTCTTACAGCCAGGTGTCAAAATTCTTAACAAAGGTAATATAGAATTTGCAAATGATTCTAAGGTCGTTGCAGCTGCAACATCTTCGAGTTCTATTCGTGGATTGTCTATAAACCTCTTGTATCTTGATGAGTTTGCGTTCGTAGAAAATGCAGAAGAATTTTATACTTCAACATATCCCGTTGTCACATCGGGTAAAGAGTCAAAGGTTATTATCACATCTACTGCAAATGGTGTTGGTAATATGTTCTATAAGATATATGAGAGTGCAGTTCAGAAACAATCTGAATATAAACACTTCCTTATCAACTGGTTTGATGTGCCAGGCAGAGATGAAGAGTGGAAGAAACAAACCATTGCAAATACATCCGAGACTCAGTTCGAACAGGAGTATGGTAATTCATTCTTGGGAACTGGTAATACCCTTATAAACAGTAATGTTTTACTAGGACTAAGGAGTGTAGACCCTGATTGGAATCGAGATAACATAAATATATACGAAAGACCCAAAGAGGGGCATTCATATGTATGTACAGTTGATGTTTCTAAGGGTAGAGGAATAGATTATTCAACATTTAGTATTTTTGATGTGAGTAGTCAACCATTTAAACAAGTTGCAACATTTAGAGACAATATGCTCTCACCTATGCTACTTCCCGACATGATAAGTAAGTATGTAAAACCATACAACGAAGCATTGGTGATAGTAGAGAACAATGCAGAAGGTGGTACAGTTGCAACCCAATTACACTATGATATAGAATATCCTAATGTTTTTGTGCAAGGGATGACAAAACAAGAAGATATCGGTGTAACAATGAACAGGAAAATCAAAAGGATTGGCTGTTCAACATTAAAAGAACTATTAGAAGAAAATAGACTAGAATTGATTGACCGTGCAACTATAACTGAATTACTAACATTTGTTAATAAAGGTAATTCATATGAAGCAGCAAAAGGATATCATGACGATATGGTTATGAACTGTGTATTATTTGCATGGTTTGTGACAACAGAATTTTTCTATCATTTAACGGATTCACAAGTTAAAGACTTGTTGTATTCAGAACAACAAAAATTGATTGAAGAAGACCTATTACCAGCAGGTGTTTTTGGTTCAGCCCCTGCAGAAGAAGTATCATTTGTAGATAAAGAAGGGGATAGGTGGTTTCAATCGTAAAAAATGATGTGTTGGTGGGTTTTTATTTGTTATAAATAAAACAGTAAACAACACTTTTTACATTAACAGGAGTAAAAGAGTATGACATTTCAAGTATCACCAGGCGTTCAAATCTCAGAAATAGATTTGACAAATGTTGTTCCAGCAGTATCCAGTACAACTGGTGCATTTGCAGGTTCATTTAATTGGGGCCCTGTTGATGAAGTTGTAACAGTTTCAGATGCAAAGGGTTTGGTAGACAATTTTTCTTCACCAGCAAATTCAGTTGCAGGAGCTGAAGACTTCTACACAGCAGAATCCTTCCTTAAATATGGTTCTTCTTTAAGAATCGTTAGGGTAAACACAAGTGGTCTTTTCAGTGCAAACGGTGCTGGACATGCCTCATCATTATTAAAAAACAACGATGACTATGTAAACACTTATAAGAGTGGTGGACAAGCAGGAACTGCAGGACAGTGGATAGCAAGAAACCCAGGCTCATTAGGTAATTCATTAAAAGTATCATCATGTGCTAGTGCAAACGCATATTTCAACGATAACGTAACTACAGTAAACGGAAATGAAGGAACAGGACAAACGGTTATCACTATGACTAGTGGTGCAGTGTTTATCGTTGGAGACATAATCAGATTTGCAGGACACAATACAGAATACAAAATTACTGGAATTTCTACAAATGATGTCACAATCGAAGCAGTAGGTCAACCTGCTGGAACTGGTTTAACAGTTGATGTTGCAGATGGAGTACAGGTATCAAGATACTGGGAACATTATGCATTATTCAGTAAAGCACCAGGCACATCTTCAGGTGCTACACTTGCAGGTGCAGGTGCAGACGAACTACACATTGTGGTTCTAGATGAAGATGGTGTAATTTCAGGTGTATCAGGAACAGTTTTAGAATCATACGGTTTTGTATCACTTGCATCAGACGCTAAAGATGCACAAGGTGGTTCATTATACTATAAAGATGTAGTATCAAATGGTTCATCATGGGTATATTGGAGTGGACATAACACTGCAACAGACCTAACAGTATCAGAAAGTAGAACACTTGCTCAATCAGTAGGTGATGCATTTACTGGCCCATCAACACCTTTCTCATCATCATTAAGTGGTGGTGCAGATGGTAGATTATCTACTGCAGGTGAGAAACATGGTGCATGGTCAACTCACTTCGGTGATGCAGAAACTATAGACTTCTCATTATTATTAGTAGGTTCAACAAGAACTGATAATGGAAGTGGTGTCGAACAAGACCTTCTTGCAGACTGGACAACATTAACAAACCAAGCAATCCTTCTTTGTGAAACAAGAAAGGACTGTATGGCAATATGTTCACCAAGATATGCAGATGTTGTTGGTGTTTCATCAGAAGCAACACAATCAAGTAATGTAATCACAACTGCAAATACAGCAACATCAAGTTCATATGCAGTTATCGATTCAACATGGGTATATCAATACGATAGATTCCATGACACATATAGATGGATTCCTGCAAACGGACATACTGCAGGTATTATGGCAAGGTCAGACCTATTGAGAGATGCATGGATATCTCCTGCTGGTTTCTCAAGAGGACAATACTTAGGTATTACTAAACTTGCATTCAATCCAAAACAAGGTTCAAGAGACGATTTATATCGTGCAAGAGTTAACCCTGTTGTCACATTCCCTGGCCAAGGTACATTGTTATATGGAGATAAAACTGCATTAACAACACCTAGTGCTTTTGATAGAATTAATGTAAGAAGGTTATTCATTGTATTAGAGAAAGCAATTGCAACTGCAGCTAAAGCTCAGTTATTTGAGTTCAATGATGCATTCACTCGTGCTCAGTTTAGAAGTGCAGTAGAACCATTCTTAAGAGATGTTAAAAACAGAAGAGGATTAGTAGATTATTCAGTTATTTGTGATGAAACAAACAATACAGACACTGTTATAGACAGAAACGAGTTTGTATGTTCAATCTTCGTGAAACCTGCAAAATCTATTAACTTCATAACTTTAAACTTTATTGCTGCTAGAAGTGGTGTTGAGTTTGAAGAAATATATAGTGCAGTTTAAGGAGAAATAAAACATGGCAACAATAGACCAATTTAAAGCACAATTAATCGGTGGTGGCCCAAGAGCCAACAGATTTAGAGTGTTTGTTCCTAGGACAGGAAATAAAATAGAGTTTTTGTGTAAAGCAACAAGTATACCTGCTGCTACAATCACTCCAGTAGAAGTCCCGTTCAGAGGTCAAGTACTTAAACTTGCAGGTGATAGAACTTTTGAAGATTGGAGTATCACTGTTATAAACGATAATGAGTTCTCTGCAAGAACTGCTTTAGAAGCATGGCAAGAAGAAATCCAAGGATTTGGAACTTCTGATGGTGCAACTTCAACTGATTACTTAATTTCTCGTGCGTTCGTAGAACAGTTAGGTAAAGATGATTCAGTCCTTGCGAGATATGAGTTCTTTAATATGTTCCCAAATTCAATCGGTACAATCGATTTATCTTATGAAAACGGTGATGCTTTAGAAGAATTTGAAACAACATTCTCATATTCTCACTGGGAAAGAGTCGTTTAAGTAGAATTAAAGTGAAAATAACACTCATGAAGGTGTTATAAATAATAGTATGGAAATATTTGGATTTGAAATATCTCGTAAAAAAGACGAGTTAAGAGCAACGACTGTCAATCAAGGACAGTCATTTGTTGCACCTGTAGATGATGATGGAACACCCGTCATTGCTCAACAGGCAGGTTATGTCGGTGGTGGTGCTTATGGTTCCTATGTCGATATGGATGGTGGTATTAAGAATGAGGTTGAACTTATTCGTAGATACAGAGAAACATCCCTAGTACCTGAATGCGACGCTGCTATTGAAGACATTATAAATGAGTGTATCACATCGGATAGTGCAGATAGGATTGTGACACTTGACTTAAGAGATGTTAAACTCTCAGACAGCATCAAGAAAAAGATGCAAGACGAATTTAGTCATATCCTATCCTTAATGAAGTTCAATCAGAACTCTCATGAATTATTCAGAAAATGGTACGTAGATGGAAGAATATACTTCCATAAAGTCGTTGACACTAAAAGACCTAAACTTGGTCTTGTAGATTTACGAAATGTAGACCCTCTTAAGATTAAGAAAGTCAGAAATGTAGAAGAAGAGAAGGGCAAAGACGGAATTAAAAGAATCAAGTCTATTGAAGAATTTTATGTTTTCAATGATAAAGGATTCGATAAGAGTAGTGCTGTAGAAGGTTCTACACTTAAAATTGCACCTGAGGCAGTATGTTATACTACTTCGGGTCTTTTAGACTATAATAAAAATGCAGTTATCGGGTATCTGCATAAAGCATTGAAAACTTCAAATCAGTTATCAATGATGGAAGATGCACTTGTAATTTATAGATTATCAAGAGCTCCCGAAAGAAGAATTTTCTACATTGATGTAGGAAACCTTCCAAAAGCAAAGGCAGAACAGTACCTTGCAGAGACTATGAATAAGTATAGAAATAAACTTATTTACAATGCAGATACTGGTGAGATAAAAGACGATAGAAAACATATGAGTATGTTAGAAGACTTTTGGTTGCCGAGAAGAGAGGGTGGTAGAGGAACAGAGATTACTACACTGCCAGGCGGACAGAACCTTTCAGAAATAGATGATATAGAATACTTTAAGAAGAAACTATATCAATCACTGAATGTTCCTTCGTCAAGAATGGAGGCCGACAATGGGTTTAACATGGGTCGTTCTTCAGAGATTAGTAGAGACGAACTTAAGTTTAATAAGTTCACTAACAGACTTCAGAAGAAGTTTGCTAGAACATTTACAGACATTTTAAGAACTCAAGTTATTCTTAAAGAGATTGTAAGTCAAGAAGAATTTGATAAGTTTAAAGACTTTATCCAATACGACTTTACTGCAGATAATCACTTTACAGAACTAAAAGAACAAGAGATTTTTAAAGAAAGATTAGATGCATTACAAAGTGCATCAGAGTATGTCGGTCAATACTTCTCACATGAATATGTAAGAAAGTATATACTTAGACAAACTGAAGAGGACATTGAACTTCTTGACCAGCAAATGAAGACTGAAAAAGAAACAATGCCAGACCAAGACGATGACGGTTTTTCATCATATTAGGAGATATAAATAATGAGTAGTGAAATAGCAAAACAGATAGTAGATACCATAGAAACTGGTAATCTTTCGGATGCAAAAGAACTAATAGACCAAGGTATCAAACAGAAAGCTGCAGAGACCGTGGACATGAAAAGAGTAGAACTACAGGTTGATTGGATGAATCAGTCAGCAGAAACACAAGGGATGTAATGAAAAGTTTTTCTTCAATGCAAATCGAACTAAACGAGGCAAAGTTTAAACTTCCTCGTGGGGAGAAAGAATTGAAGAGAGATGCAACCAAAGTTGGTTCATCAAAAGTAGAAATAATATACACTGATAACAAAGGTAAGGTTAATGTGTATATTGATGGTAATTTATTCAGTGAGAAACCTTACAAAGACTTAAAAAGTGCAGAGAAGGAGATGAAACAGATAAAATCTATTATGTCATCATCCGATATGCAAGAAGTAAAATTAGAGGACATTATAAATGAAATTAATAGCTGAATTTAACGAGACAATATCTCCAATCATTACCGAATCAAAAGATGGTAAAGGTAAAGACTACTTCATAGAAGGGGTCTTTATGCAAGCAGACATAAAAAATAGGAATGGTAGAATCTATCCTATGGAAGTAATGCAGAAAGAAGTTGAACGATATACAAAGGAGTTCGTAGAAAAACAAAGAGCTTTTGGAGAGTTAGGACATCCTGAAGGGCCAACAATCAACTTAGACAAAGTTTCCCACTTAATAGAATCACTTACACTCGAAGGTAAAAATTACGTGGGTAAAGCAAAAATATTAAGTACTCCTAATGGAGAAATAGTTAAAGCACTTATCAATGATGGTGCAAAACTAGGTGTATCATCTAGAGGTCTAGGTTCACTAGAGCAGAAAGGTGGCGCACAAATGGTAAAAGGGGACTTCCAACTTGCAACAGCAGGTGATATCGTTGCAGACCCGTCTGCACCTGAAGCATTCGTTGAAGGAATAATGGAAGGAGTCGAATGGGTATATCAGAATGGTATACTTACTGCAGTTCAAGTTGAGCAGATGCAAAACGAGTTAAAAACTGCAAAATTAAACAATTTGGAAGAAACCAAGTTAAATCTATGGAAAAGGTTCGTTGAGAGTCTATAACATATAAATAAATTAAGTAGTTCATTAGAAACTAATAACAGGAGAAAAAAATGGCAGATTTAGAAAACAACCTAGAAAGTATCGAAGAGGTAAAACAACCTCATGACGGTGCTGAGAAAGGAGATTCAAAACCAGTCAAACAAGGTTCATCTGATGCCGCAGAAATTGGAAGTGGTAAAGTTGAAGTCGTCAAACCCGAAGAAAATCCTGTTGACAAATCAGTTGCATCAGTAAAGAAAGCTGAAACAGCACCGTCTAACGAAGGTGATGCTCAGAAGAAAAATGCTGGTAAAGCTGAAAAAGCAGATTCAATTAAGGAAGATGAAAAAGAGTCTAAAAAAGACGAATTAAAAGCTTCTAAAATGGAATCTATCAAAGCTATCGTCAACAATATGAAGGAAATGACTAAGGAAGACATCCAATCAGTATTGGGAACAATATCTGAAGAAGAAGTTGACGAAAGTTTGACAAAAGCAGAAGTTGCTAGAAAAGTAGTAGAGTCTTTGAAGTCTATGACTGAAGAAGAAGTTGCAGAAACTTATGGTAAACTGAACGCAAACAAGAAGAAAGAAGACGAAGAAGGTGAACAAGAAGAAGAGAAATCTGTTTCTGAAGAAATTTCATCTGAATTAGAATCTTCTCTTGTTGAAATTGAAATAGATGACGACCTATCAGCAATTTCAGAAGCATTAGACCTTTCTGAAGAAAATGCAGAAAAGGCAAAAACAATCTTCAAAGCAGCAGTTTCAAGTAAGGTACAAGAAGTATCTGAAGAATTGAAATCGCAGTATGAAGCAGAATTAAAAACCACAGTTGAGACTGTCAAAGGTGACCTATCGGAAGCAGTTGATAAGTACTTAACGTATTGTGCAGAAGAGTGGACGAAAGAAAACGAACTTGCTATAGAACGTGGTTTAAGGTCAGAAATGACAGAAAACTTTATCGAAGGTTTGAAAACATTGTTCGTAGAACATTATGTTGACGTTCCTGAAGATAAGTATGATGTTATCGATGAACTTGCAAATCGTCTTGACGAGATGGAACAAAAACTTGACAGTGAAGTAAATAGAAATATGGACATCACTGAAGAGTTAGACACCCTCAAAAGAGATAACGTAGTTTCAGAAGCATCGAAAGATTTGACTGAAACACAAAAAGAGAAACTATCTTCACTTGCTGAAGGAGTAGACTTTAAAGATGCAGAAGACTTCGCTGAGAAGATTTCTGAAATCAAAGAAGCTTACTTTCCTGCAGAAGGTGAAAGTGTAGTTGAAGAAACTTTAGTTGTTGAAGGTTCTGAAGAATTTAAAGTAGAGCAATCTACAGAAGTTCAGACTGACCCTACAATGGCAAAGTATACACAAGCAATCAGTAAGTTAAAACCATTAGGTTAAGACTTACTTAATAAAGGAAAAAAAATGTTTTTATCAGAAAACTTACAAGAAAAGTGGCAACCGATTCTAGAACACTCCGATTTACCTAAAATCGAAGACAACTACAAACGTGCTGTTACTGCTGTTATCCTTGAAAACCAAGAGAATGCTCTAAACGAAGACAGAGCTCAATTGGCGGAAGCAGCACCTTTAAATGCTACTGGTAGTTCAATTTCAAACTGGGACCCGATTTTAATATCCCTAGTTAGAAGAGCTATGCCAAATCTCGTTGCATACGACATTTGTGGCGTTCAACCTATGACTGGCCCGACAGGACTTATCTTTGCAATGAAAGCAAGGTATAACGACTATCCATCAGTATCTGTGGTAAATAAAACTGAAGCAATGGGAATCAACGAAGTTGAATCACGTTATTCTTCAGAAAACCAAACAGTGACTGACGGTTTACAAGCTACGGCTAACTCAGACCCTTTTAACTCTGACTATGCAACACATACTGGTTCAGGTATGTCAACTGCATCTGCAGAAGCATTAGGTGATGTTGAAGCATCAAACGGTTTTGCTCAGATGGCATTCTCAATAGAGAAAGCAACTGTGACTGCAAAATCAAGAGCATTAAAAGCAGAATACACATTAGAACTTGCACAAGACCTCAAAGCAATCCACGGTCTTGACGCTGAGTCAGAACTTGCGAATATTCTTTCATCAGAAATTCTTGCAGAGATTAACAGAGAAGTTGTTAGAACAGTAAATGTACAAGCAAAAACAGGTGCATCAGCAACTGCTTCTGCTGGAACATTCAACTTAGACGTTGATGCAAACGGAAGATGGTCTGTTGAGAAATTCAAAGGTTTATTATTCCAAATCGAAAGAGAATCAAACACAATTGCTAAAGAAACAAGAAGAGGTAAAGGAAACTTTATTCTATGTTCTTCAGACGTAGCAAGTGCATTGTCAATGGCGGGTGTATTAGATTACGCTCCTGCTCTTTCAACTAACCTAAACGTTGATGACACTGGTAATACTTTTGCTGGTTTATTAAACGGAAGAGTTAAAGTATATGTTGACCCTTATGCAGGTGTTGACTACTTAACAGTAGGTTATAGAGGTACTAACCCTTATGATGCTGGTCTTTTCTATTGCCCATACGTTCCATTACAAATGGTTCGTGCAGTAGGTGAGAACACATTCCAACCAAAAATCGGTTTCAAAACTAGATATGGTATGGTTTCAAATCCATTTGTCGGTGCTACACCAGCAGACGGACTTGCATCAGCAGGTACTAACCAGTACTACAGAAAATTTGCAGTGTCAAACATTCTGTAAGACGAAAGTCTCATTACCTTCGGGTAATACTAAAAAGGTCTCTTACGAGACCTTTTTTTTTGTTTAGTGACTTCAATCGTTCAATGTCTAGGGAATACCCTATTCTTTACACCGTGTCCTTCTAGTGAGGCCTTACCCCAATTTTATCTAGGTCAATAGGTAGTGACCATAAAGAAATTCGTTTACCACACAATCCCAATTCGTCAAAAATTTCAAGTGTTTCTCTGTTCGGATTCTATCCACACCTCACGATTATATGCCACGTCTTAATTGACTTTAACAGTGTGGAACACCTTTTCTATACGGAACAACCTCTCACAACCATCTTACTTCCGTCTCGATTTCCTACTTTACTAGTATAC